>Ga0207997_1000583_pt1 | contig 18659 bp, 23 predicted proteins | sample AntAceMetag02UKN_FD_184777 | JGI IMG/M metagenome (GOLD analysis project Ga0207997, IMG submission 184777) | Saline lake microbial communities from Ace Lake, Antarctica - Antarctic Ace Lake Metagenome 02UKN (SPAdes) (version 2) | ecosystem: Environmental > Aquatic > Non-marine Saline and...
TAACTAATGTGGGAAAGAAAGTAGAAACATTTAGAAATATCTGTGATGTTGTTTGTGACTATAATCAGGCTAAACAGAAATTTTCCTGTGAACTTGAAGTTTGTCAAGATATTTCAGAGTATGGCGTTAAAAGTACAAGAATAAAACGGAAGGATGTTGGAAGGATAACTACCTTTGAGATGGATACAAACAATACGGGGGAAGATCTTAACTTTCATAAAGCGGATCCATCTAATGCTATGGTCTGCTCCTTTTCGCACACTTCTAAATTACTAACCTGTGAGTAAACACCACATAAGGATAGTTATGTGGCGTTCTCTTTTATTTAAACGTGTAAAAGAAAATAATTACTAACTCTAATCTATAACATCAGGTGAATTACAATGAGATACACGGTAAAAGATGCTGAAAAATCAGTAGAAAGACTAGCTAATAAGTTGGGTAGAAAATCCGGCACTTGTTGGATTCGTACTAAATCTGGAAAAAATAAAGCTATTATCGGCTGCTTAAGGGCAGATTATAATTCTGTATATGGTGGTGCAATCTTAACAGAAATCATTAATGAAGGTGGTGGTGGGGATCATCCTCTTGGAGAGGGTAGACTTAAACCCTATGAATTCACCAAAATGATTAATGGTGTCGAGAGAGGATTAGAAAACTGGTGTAAATCAATCAAAAAAAATAAAAAAAGATGAAATGTAAAATTAATCTTAAACCCTCTGACATTAAGATGGCTTTAGTAATGAATGAGATGCAGGATACTCCTGAATCTATAGCTCATATGAAACAGAGCTTTAAACATCATCTCAAAAAAGGATTATCCTACAATCAATGCACAGGTAAGACATCTATTGGTCGTGAAGTCGTTTCAGAGTATAAGAAAGGTGAAGCTGAAAAGTATAAGGATGATGTTCAAGTTCTACGGTGGGAGTTTTTACCACAACTTAAGAATACTGCCTCAATGATAAGACGAGGATATAAAGCATAATATTTTTAGCCACATAAGGATATTTATGTGGTGTTCTCTTTTATTTAAACGTATAAAAGAAGATATTAATTAAATGTCTAAGGATAACCTAGCTCCTATGGTGTGTTGGACAGGAGGTAAAAGCAAACTCAAGAAACGTATTCTAGCATTAATTCCTAAAGACCACGACACCTACGTAGAACCCTTCATTGGGGGGGGTAGTGTTTACTTCAGTAAACCTCTAGCTAAGAAAACTGTCATAAACGATAAAGACAAGGAACTAATCAGCTTCTACAAGGGATTCAAAAACACAAAATGCGGACAAATACTAAGTTGTCCCCTACCCACAAATAAAAAACAATTCAAAAAAGCATTAGATAAAAAGAACAAGTCCGTCTGCAACTTCCTACAGGTAAACAAAAGAGGTTACGGATGCAAAACCAAAAGCCCAACCTTCGGAAACGCAGGAGGGAGCAAGACCGCAGGAATCAAGAACATAGCCAAAAACTGTGAAGACTACAAGGCAAAACTAGACAAAACCACAATCTTAAATCAAGACTGGCAGAAAGTTTTTAAAAAATACGACAGCAAAAAAACATTCACCTACTTAGATCCTCCATATCACGAAGCTTGGGGATACGGTAAAGGATTGGATGGAGTAACTCCAGAGGCAGTATGTAGTCTGGTTAAAAAATCCAAGGGAAAAGTGTTACTCAGTTATAACAATCACCCTACAGTTCTTAAAGCCTGCAAAGGCTTAAAAATTAGGAAAGTAGCAACCAAATATGAACTGCAAAAATCCATAACTAAAGACCCCAAAAACGTAACTGAACTCCTTATTAGCAATTATTGAACGCCACATAAGAGGGGTTATGTGGTGTTTGTCTTAGTTTTATTCTTTCTTAACACAATATATAGTATGGTACTGGTTGAGACCGCAATATATTCTAAATATGGAAAAACTAAAAAATCACTCGGATTAATCATAGCATACAATATCCTCTGGGCGGCTGGAGTAGCCGCAGCAGGCAGTTATCTCAAATCCAGAGCCGAACTAAACACAGAAGATAACCAACCATAGAATACATCTTGAAAATAACATTAAATTCTAAAATTTAATATGGAAAAGATTGTAGTTATTGGGGGTGTTGACTGTAGCCCGGAAGCATACCAGATAGCTTTTGAGGTCGGATATCAGATAATTAAAAGCAAACAACTCCTTTTTCAAGGCGGTGCAGGGGGCGTTGGCAAAGCTGCATTGGAGGGTGGACTTAAAGCCCTCAAAGAAACAAACACCAAACCTAAAGACCGCCTGTTCTCATGCCTTCCGGCTTTCAGGTGGGTAGACCCGGAGGATACTAGCAGGGGGACTATAATTGTTATGGGCTCCAACTGGGGTGAACGCAGAAACCTGATGATAAACCACATAGACGGAGCAATAGCGGTATCAGGCGGTTCAGGAACAGCCCATGAGATAAGTCTCTGCACTGAACTAGGCAAACCAGTCATACCCATAGGGGGAGAAGGGTCTGCAGAAACATACAGGTACGAGATAAATGGGGACCTGATGATCTCCGACATACACTCACCTAAGAAAGCAGTTAAATATTTGCTTAAAAAGTTAAAATGAACAAGAAACAACAATTCATCGCTAAAAAACAGGTACTAAGGCAGTATCACTTGCCCGGAAGCTTACCTCGAGTGAAACCAACGGTTAATGTAGTCTACCTATCAGCAGCCAACACCTTACTCCACGAGTTGTATAAAGCAAAAATATGTCATCTCCTGCGGTGTGGGGGTAAAGACTTCATAACCGAGGCGGTAGACGTTAACTCAGGCAAAAGGCGAGATATAGTCTGTATTAATGATGGGGAAATTTATGAAGTAGTCGTTAAAAATGATAAACCAGAAGTCTTAGCGGAGTACAAGCGAGATCATGTCAACATAGAATATGCCACATGGGAAGGACTACAGAAACCCGACCTAATCTAATTCTTATCCTGATGCTCTTTTAGCTACGCAAGCCACCGCCCCTATGACAATATATTTAAATGTTGAATCTGGTGTTTCAGACTCTAAAAGAGAAACAGAACCCTGAACAGGTTGAGTCTCAACAGATTCAGTATTATTCTCCTGAACCAGTCTAGCATAATAGGTAAGTGGAGAAGATTGCGTAACCATATAATATATTTAGATTTCAGAAGGTATAAAATAATGATTTAATCACATTGACAGTCCATTTTGTCAATAAGGCTTTTTATGTCCTCGATATTCTCTTTAATTGTCTTAATGTTGTCTTTTAATATTGCATTAGTTTTTTCATTCTCCTGGATACGATCTTCATTCTCCTCAATATCCTCTCGAATATCCCCAATCACTGCAGTATGCCTTGGACCTGCCTCTTCATAAATAGACGCTAAATTATCCACCTTATTACTAACATCACTAAAAGCTATAACACTAGAGGCTAAACCACCAACCAACAGCATAACCAACGATGCTAAAGCAATCATGCTATTACTTATTCTAAAGCCTCCATTACCATCACCCTCTATATAGTGGTTTTTACCTGTCATAATTTACCTAACAATTTATTTACACCTGACTTACTCATCTTACCCCCTCTGCCAATTAGTTTATGTAATCCATAACCTAAAGCCAACGCCAACGCACCCCACTTAATCAATTCAGAATCACTTGGCTCCTCCTCTGGTTCTTCAATTTTCTCAAGAATTACCTCTAAATCTTGAGGGTTCACTACGACCTCCACAACATGATGTTGAGTCGCATAACCCACTAAACTTATTTCAAAATCGTGCTGACCAAACTCTAAATCAACCCCCACCGGAGTGACCGCCTCAGTATCTACTCCATCAACTATAACACTTGCACCCAACGGAATTGAGGTTACATTAACCCTCCCCTTAGTTGGTGTTGGGGGAATCTCTGTTAAAACCTCCTCAAGGGGGGTAGTCTCACCAACGGTTATTGATACAACACCTGTGTAGTCGTAGTATCCCGCCTTTGAAATGGTTAAGTTGTAGTCTCCAGCTTCTAATGTAATGCTACAAGGTGTATGAGCCTTCTCCACACCATCAACGAATAATATCGCATCCGAGGGAGTCGAGGTAACAGATAAAACACCTGTAGTCGGAGGCAGAAGCTCCAAGACACAGTTGACATCTTTACTTTCGCCAACACCAACTGTAATCTCCTGAACAAAGTCAACATAACCAGCGTACCTAAGTTTTAAAATGTAGACTCCTGCTTCAACAACATAAGATGAAGGAGTAAACTGTCCAATACTCTCCCCATTAAGGAATATATCAGCTCCTGCAGGAGTAGAACTAAAGTTAAACACACCTGTAGTTGGAGTAACACCCCCTTCTAAATCTACTGAAATAGTCTTAAGGTCGCTACCACCTATGACCACTTCCTGTACTGAATCCACATAACCATCCTTCCGAACAGTTACTATATGTGTTCCAGGCTCAACTTCAAAGGTTGTGGGCGTAACACCCGCACCACTATTATTAATGAACACATTAGCTCCAACTGGATTACTTAACACAGTAAGCACTCCCTTCGGCAATATATCCGGGGTGATGCCAGTATCCCAAAGATGTAAACCACTACTATCGTTAGTTTCTAAAACAGTCCCATCAGGGTAAATACTACCGGATGTGTAAATCTTCTCTAAGTAGACTGGATTCGCAGGGTCGGTTATGTCAAATTTATGCCTACCACCAGCCATACCATCTGGGAGATACATATAACTTCCTACAACCTGGAAACCACTACCTTTTGGAGAATGTTGATACGTCAAATCCACAAGCTTCATGTAAACAGGTATTCCACTACTTATGTCGAATATCCTAAATCCGTGGTAGTAGTCCGATACATACAAGTAATTTCCTATTATCTTAGGTGCTCCTGGTCTCCAATCTGATATGTCAGCCTCACTAATCCTACTTAACTCAACAGGATTCGTAAAATCTGAAATATCAAACGTTATCAGATACTCTCTTGATCCACTTCTACCCATTGTCACATACATACGGTCTCCTTTGAGAGTCATACCTGTCAAACTATTCGGTAGACTGCCCGTAGTACCTATTAACACTGGATTCCGTACATCTGTGAAGTCATAAAAGTTAATACCTCCAGTGCCATCGTAGTAGTCCATATTCAAAAGAGCTACATTCCCAATTTTATGCATACCATTCACATAACCTTGACCGTAGATTTCAGATAACTTAACTGGATTATAAATATCTGTCAAGTCATAAACCTTCAAACCCGCCCAACTACTACACGCATAAAGCGTAGTACCCTCACGATAGATACTACTCCCTCTACCGCTATAGTATATGTGACTAACCAAACTTGCAGGAACAGTATTCCAATCCGTGATAATAATCCCCATATCAACTAGAGTATAGCACAAATTAGTTGATTTATCCATGCTAGATGAGAAACTAGCCCCAACAGTAGGTATCCTACATACATTTGTTGGTTTAGTTGGATTACTCATATCGACAATATCAACACCTTGATACGACAAGGAACAGTACAGATAATCTCCCTGAATAAAAGCACTTCTCGGATAACCCCCTGTGTAACCTGGAACTGCCTCCGCATAATGATAATCCCCTACCTTAACAGGATTTGCAATATCTGAAATGTCCACAACCTGATAAGACCAGTCGTGAAGACCCATAATCACATAATTATCCTTAAAACATCTGACGAAATTCCACCTATCAATTATGTAAGCATCGGTAACATACTCCCCAACATGAACAGGGTTAGTCGGATTACTCAAGTCATAAATCTCAAAACTGCCACCAGGATAATTCGGACAGAACAGATGACCATTTTTGTAGTCAATATTCGACACATTACCTTTTGGGTTAACTATCTGTGACATATGTACTAGATTAAACGGGTCATACTGAATCTCATAAACACCAACAGTCTGATAATGATTTGTAAACAAATATGGACTACCTTCAGGACTTTGACTACCCCAGAAAGTTCCAAGATTGAATACCCCTAACTTAATCGGGTTATTCAAGGTCGAAACATCATAAGCAGTCACATTAGGGGAAGCACCCACAAACAAGATATTCCCATTGATGTCAACAGCCCCACTCGAACCTAAAATATTAGTAACATCCAAGGTATCAGCATCAATAATGATTGTTGAACCACCATGAGCCACAAAAACAGCCCTATCATTAGCTATCATCTTCTGACTGCTAATCTGACCCCCATACATTGGATTACCGCTATGGGCGAAATCCATTATCTTCACAGGATTAGCCTTATCAGAAATATCCATACAACGCAGAACATCCCCTGTAGCGTAAAACAGTTTATCCCCCACCGTAGCAGACCAATTACACCTACTCTCATTAAATTCATTAATCAATGTCGCAGTTGGAGGTTCAGGAAGTAAACTCAACTCAGCATACTCTGTTAACTTCTCTTTGATTGTGAACTCCCTAGCCAGTATCCAGTTCTCATAGTCTACTTTCTTCAGAACAATGCTATGATATTCAGGAGATACTTCAACCATCATTGGAGTCATACCCACTAACTCATCATCAACATAAACGTTAACCGGAGATGGGTCTGAATTTAACACAATCCTCGCATTATCTGTTGGAGGTAGTAATATAGCATTAAAAAAGAGGTTATCTCCCTCGTCAACATAAATAGGAGTTATCCACTCATCCCAACCATCCAACTGAATAGTTAAAGTATGACTACCTTCATCAACACGAACAGCATCATCGGTAGTGCCAATAATTACATCATCAACTAGAATATCAGCCCCAGTAGGTGTAGAAGTAACATTAATGATACCACCAACTTCTGTAGTGAATATCTGCTCCATATCCAAGAGACTTATTGTATTCCCCAAAGCCGAAGCTATTTTACCATCCGCAGACACAGCTAAGTTACCACCATTAGTATTCTCATAATCCGCTACCTTAACTGGGTGAGTTGGGTCAGAAACATCTAAGTGAACAAGCCAATTCCACCTGCCACCCAATAAGAGGTTATCCCCGGATTTCCTAATCCACGAACCAGCAGGATCACGATATGAACCCCTATACCAACCACCTACTTTATTGAAAGTATCACCGCTGATGTCATAGATGAAAACACCCTGATAATAATCTGTAACATATGCGTAGCTTCCATCAACTACAATATGCTTGGGTCTGCCACCATTATTGAACTTCTGAATCAAAACTGGATTACTAGGATTAGTTATATCATACATAAACAACCTAGGTTCAATACTATTCCTGTCAGAACATAGGTATAACCTATTACCTTGAACATCCAAAGATACAACTTCTTCCCTAAAACTTGTAATCTCAGAAACCTTCCGAACATCCGCAGGGTCACTTACATCATAAATAAAAACCTTAGAATCACTAAGACTAACAGGTATATACGCAAACCCACCCATAACCTTAATGTCATTAGCAGAGTACGAACCTAGAGTTTTGTTACTTAACTGAATTGGGGCAGACGGATTTGTAACATCATAAATCCTTAAAAAGTTGTTGCCCACACAATAAGCCTTACCCCCACGCACAGTCACTTTCTTACCTGACTGATTGTAGGTTTGGCGTGATAATAACGTGGATGGCACAGAGTTAAAGTCGATTATGTTCAAACCAGCCCAGTCTATCGAATAAACGATACCATTTTTTAGTTCAAGATAATTCGACCCCGCATTATACACATCCACTACTTCCATTTTTCTCTTATTGTACTATTGACTTAAGCTTCGGTATCTTCTCAGATAAACCTACTTTAGTGTCTGTTTTGCTCACAACTTTTTGGACAAGCCACTCACCTGAAAGTCCCGAAGTGAAAGCAATTAAAATGTTTCCACCCATAGCATAACCACAAACTCCACCAACTATGATGTTTCTAGCTACCTTCCAAGGGTTAAATTTAATATCTGGGTTTTCTATCCTAAAATTACATGTGCGAACTAAACCTCCAACTACTCCTGCACCCGCAAAAACAACTGCAGGATCCGATAAGATAGATATTACATCCATACCTATTCACCTACTTGTGGCATCCCAAGTTTTTCCCTGAGTGCCTTGTGAACATCACGAGCATCTTGTCTTTTCTTACGTTCCTTCTCATCAGCTATTTTCTTTGCCTCGGCTCGTTCCTCCTCAGTCACCCTATTAATTCCATCATATACACTCTTAGGGAGATACTTATCTAGTCTGGGAAAACCATCTTCCTTACATAAGATCGCAAGTTCATGTCCCGCTGACATACCAGTGTAACTTGTGACATCTTCCTGGAACTCACCCAACGCTTTTTCAACTTCTTCAACATCAACGCCAACTCTTAAGGCGTAACTTTCAATCCACTCCCTCGATAATGTAATAGTCGTACCGGTCATTTTTTCCTTCCTTCATAAATTAAACTTAACTGCATGGCATCCCCCAAAAATCAACCATATATAATATAGGGTAAAATTAAGTTAAATAAACCCAATTAATTTTTAATCACCTCTACCCATCTCTTCTTGTAGCTTTCAAAATCTAAACCCCTCTTAAACAGGTAGTCTCTTGGTTTAAAGTCTTGAGTTAAAACAGAATCCAAACCAACCTCAAAAGAGCTGGTGTTCCACTCACCCGCAACATAGCCGAAATCGTTATAACCAACCATGCTCTCTCCAGTTCTGCTTTTAGCATATGCACCTACGTTAGATACTAGAAGTGGAAGATTACATGACATCGCCTCCAAAGTCGCAATGCTATGACCACTCTCCCAGATACTAGGCAATACAAAAAAGTCACTCGCACTATATAACTCCCTCATGAGTTCAGGATTCACGTTAACCGCAGCAGTCACATTCTTAGATTTTATATTCTGATCCAGCGGATGTTTAAAAACCAGTATCCAATGCACATCCTTATGAGCTTTAACCAAGTTCTGCATGATGTGATAACCCTTTATAGGTGTAAACGCCCCGACAAAAATGCCAACCTTCTTATCCAGTGGAATATCATATTTTTTCCTGCATTCAACCTTATCCAGTGGACTCCAAAAACCGCTGTCTACCCCATTTTCAACAACAGTGGACTCTACACCGTATAAATCCTTGTACATCCCCGCATCAGTAACAGACTCGGTAACTACTAAATCAGCATTCTTAAAGGAATCTAACTGAAGTTTTAGATACATTCGTCTATACATGTTGAATCCCATGTTATCCAAATAGGCTCCAGCGTATAACCGTTCAGGCATTTCGATATAATTATCGTTGACCACCGAAAGCGTCCTCGTGTTATGTTTCATGTACCCACCACATAAACTGTTATACATGACTAAATCCAAATCCTCTGGATTGCATTTCTCCAACAAATCCACATACCGTTGGATAATCCAGTTTGCCTCCCACTCCCTAAAACGCAGTTGTTCAAAAGCTACAAGCGGCTGACTGATAGCTGCACACGCATCAGCATAACTTACATTCTTGAATTCTGGGTCTATTAAATTAAAGAGACTACTTTTACTCTGAACTCCACCCAAAATGTTATCTGAAGTTTTGTAGTAGTCTGCTATTATCTTCATCTTCCCACCTCAAATATAACTCTTCCTGCTTGTTTGTTTATGCTTCTCTTTATCATTTTATTATTCTCTGGGATAGCCATTAATTTCTTCGTTGTTGTTGTGTTCGCACCTATCCTGTACTTAAACAGTGGAATTTGAACACACATAAAAATCTGTTTTTTAAACAAAACACATCTCAATAAATGTTCAAGATCCTCCCCATATCTAAGTTCGGGGTCAAACTTATTTTCTTTCCAAAACTTTGTTGAAGCAAAACAGTTATAGTTCACAAACATCTTATTAAAATCAGCTTGAGCCACAACCGAAGTAGCTAAGTTGATGCTATCTGTGTAGCTTGGCATTTTTGTAACACCTGATACATTCCCAAAATCATCCATCAAAGCGTAATCTGAGTAAAGTACCGCATCAGGGTAGTTCTGGTTAGCTTTTATCATGGTCAAAACATAATCGGGCAACATTTCATCGTCTGCACTGATAAAACAGAGGAAATCACCCACTGCCTCATCAATACCTTTGTTCCGGGTGTAGCCGATACCTTTATTCTCCTCATTTTTCACGTACTTGAATCGGTCATCTCGTTTAACATATTCCATACAAATATCCGCTGTCTTGTCTGTACTACCATCATCTACTATTATCACCTCAAAACGTTGGTTAATGTCGTAGTCGTGACACTTCTGTTTTAGTATGGATTCGAGACATCCTTTTAGATATTGTTCACCATTATAAACTGGGACCACAACACTAACAACTATGTGCTTCCATTTATCATGTATTAGCTTCAAGGTTTCGTTTAACAATTTTTTCCTACTTTTCTGACCACCGTGTTGACGGTAGCTATAACTTCTGAAGGGCATCTTCTCTATGACACATCCTGCATCCAACATACGAAGCCATAAATCATAATCTTGGCAAGTCCTTAAAGACTCATCAAAACCCCCAACATCCAAGATGTTAAGCCTCCTAGACATTGTGCTTCCGTTGGGGATAAAATTAAACCGGTGCAACATGTGAGGGTCATACTCGTAGGAGTTATAATCCGTTTTTTGGCTCCCATCCTCATTCAAGTAATAACCATCCGTGTAAACCACCGCTGTTTCCCTATGCTCATCCAAGTATTTGCACTGTAAATCAAGTTTATCTTTTTCATATAAATCATCTACATCAAGTGTACAGATATATTTTCCTTTAGCTTTAGCCAATGCAGTGTTCAAACTTCCAGCCTGACCCTTATTAACATCATGCTTAATTGCTATGAATTTATCAGGGTACTTCTCAGCATAGTCATATAATATTCTCCATGTTTTATCAGTTGAAACATCATCCACTGCTATTACTTCAAAATCTTGCATTGTCTGATTCAAAACTGAATCTATCGCAGCCTTGATGAATCGTTCTCCATTGTACGCCGGTATTAATATACTTACTTTAACCATTTTTTTCCTCCTTTATAAATCTAAAAAAATAACTTGGGTAATACCAGGGAAAAGTTAACTGTGTAACTAACCCCTCCCCAAAATAAGAACTGAATTTAGTTTTAAAAACATCCATGTTATACCTAGCTTTGTGGCTGTCCCACGACTCGGTGTATCCCTCTACAGGTATTGTCCCCAAAAAAATACCACCTTCATTTAAGGCAGAGGATACATTTTTTAAGATCTTATCCCAATCCGCAACAAGGACATGTTCTAAAGTTTCTGTTGCAATAATAACATCATACGTTTTTGGAAAAGCATCCAACATATCCCCTTTCATAAAGTTGGTTTCGGGGTAATGTTCAACCGCAAATGAGATAGCCTCTTCATCAATATCTAAACCCATTATGTTTTTAGCTACTACCTGGTACTTGTCTGTGGCATAACCGCTTCCACACCCAATGTCTAAAACATCTTTCCCACGGATATACGGCAGAATAGCTTTGACTCTAATGTCAGCTCGGTCTTTAATCAACCCAAACTCTTTCTCATCCACACCCATCAAGGAGATATCATCCACAAAATATTCTAACTCTTTCTTTCCCATCATAGATACCCTAGACTGTGTAGTCTTTCCTCAATTATTTTTTTGTCAACCTCAGAGTCTCTAGATTTGTATATATGTTTGTTATGTTGTTTTTTGAACTCCTCCAGCCACTGGTCAAAAGGGGTATCCCCACTTTCTACCAGTTCTTCTCCTCCAGAATTGCACCAACCTTTAAGACTATACTTTATATACTGAGTATCCCCCGAATAGATAGCTTGTGCGTAATCCCCATTCACTAGCCTGCTTCTGTAGTATGTCTCCGTATGGAAATCCCTATCTTCTCCAACGATTTTAACATCATAAACATCTGCTCCATACATGCACTCTGGGATTTTCTCCCCTAAAGAAGTTAATATGGTCGGTGCAACATCCAACACGGAAACCCTACAGTCTATAACATCTCCTTTTTTCTTGGGATTGTAAACCATAAACGGTATTTTGACTGTAGTGTCGTATAAATGCAGACCGTGACCTACTTCATTGTGTTCTCCAAATGCTTCTCCATGATCCCCTAGGATAACAACTATTGTGTCATCAAGAGACTCTATTGAATCCAAGAATCGCCCCACCTGCTCGTCAACATACTTTACCCCCTCGTCATAAGCTCGTGTTTTTGAGCCTTCAAGGTCAGGATAATGTTTAACAGGTTCATACGGTGTGTGGCAGTCAAAGTAGTGGATCCACATGAAAAAATCTTTTTTATTATTCCTGTACCACTCTAATGCTTTATCTGTAACGACTGACGCATCACGCTCCCACTTATCTACTTTATGACCGACCCACATATCCTCACTGCCTTTATTCATGACATCATCGTAAACGTCAAACCCCTGGTTTAACCCAAACATTTTATCCAAAACAAAACTACCAACAAAAGCCGCTGTGTTATAACCTTTATCCTTCAGTAATTTTGTTAACGTGGGTGTAGCCTCATCTAAGTAATAATATCCATTATCCCGTAGTCCATGCTGGAAAGGATACAATGAAGTTAGCATACTCGCATGAGCCGATAAAGTAACAGGTGCAGTAGTGTAGGCGTTATCAGCCTTCAAACATCGCTTACTAAAAGCATCAATGTAGGGGGTTGTGTTATATTCGTAACCGTAACAACCCATGTGTTCTCTCCTTAAGGTATCCAAAGTTATCAGTACTACATTCATCGGTTCACCCCCTTGAACAACCAACTATCCCCAAAGAAAAACTCTGGATGTGGATGTTTTAACAAGCTTACCTCAACATCGTCAAAATGTTCACTCAACCACTTCCTAAGTTCTTCGTGGGTGTAATGGACTTGATGATATTCGTTAAGGTCCACATCATCATCAACTGGGACAGTACCCACAAAAACACCACCCTTAACGAGTATCTGCTTTACCACCTCAATTATTTTTATTGCATGAGACTTACTCATATGCTCCATAACCTCAGTCGACACCGCAACATCAAACGAGTCAGCGGGAAACAAAAACGGGTGAACATCTGCGGCATCATGACAAAAGAAGTCAACACCAGTATACTTGTATCTCGCATAGTTGATTGCGTTCTCATCAACATCTACTCCCACAACGCTTTTAGCTAGGAGTTTAAATTCATTCTCACTGAAACCACTACCACAACCCAAACTAATAACATTCTTATCTACGACATACGGGAGAATAACAGCCACCCTATCAAGTATTTTTTTCCTAGTTTCATCATGCAAATGCTTGTCCACACCTGCTTGTTCATAATCGTCAATCCAATATTCACAACCCATCTTACATCCTCTTCCTAATAACTTTAGCGGGGTTTCCCACAGCCACCGAGTAGGGTGGTACAGACTTTGTAACTACACTCCCCGCCCCAATTATACTATTATCCCCAATAGTCACACCATCAAGTACAACCGCATTAGCCCCTATCCAAACTCCTGAACCGATATCTATACCCTTTGATGTCTCCCCCTGGTACGCCATCGGAATATCCACACGCCCAAAGTTTTTATTCGTAGTAACGATAGTACACTGAGGTGCGATTTCTGTGTAGCTCCCGATAGTCAAACCTCCATGACCGTATAACATACAAAACTGTCCAACACTAACCCTATCCCCCAAAACAATACTCCCATTATGTGGCAGGAGATAAGCGTAGTCGTGTATAACACATTTATCCCCCAAAGATATAGAGCCTCCACCGTCTGTGTTAACAACTGCCAAGTCACTTATCTTGCACGAACCCCCAACCACCACATCATCGCCTATCATCCTATATTCCACCGCAAAATATTGTATCGACTATTTTATCTTCTGACATATCTTTAATATCGTTTGCCCATAAGATAACACAATCATAACCATAACTTTTATAATGCTTCGATGTACCCTCGTAGGTCCTATTATAACTAACTGTGGGATTAAGAGTGGGGTCATGCCAATAATTTCCAAACACTTCAACAACCTTCTTACTATCAAGAGATATAAAATCAGGACATTTACCACCAATACAAGTACCCCCATCACCAACATATCTAAAGGGTAGATTATGCTTTTGTATGATGGTCTGAATGTATATTTCTGGTTTTGTCGGATGACTTATACTTAAAATCCTCTTAAGATAGTCCTTGTCTTTAACTCTTTCAAGACCCTTATACCGCATAACTTCAATAGCTTCGGGTGTATGCTTCTTTCCATAAAAATAGTTATTTGTACCCACTAGATTTTGTCTTCTATAATTTGCATAACAGTCTTTAGAACAAAATTTACCTCCACCCTTCTTTACCCATGATTTATATATTTCAAATGATTCACCACACTGTTTACATTTTAAGGTCATTCTTTTCCAATTTGGGTGATTCTTTCCACAAAGTATTTTTGGTGTGTCTTTTGAGGTTAAACCCTTATTCCAAGGTATCCTACATCTCATCTTTCTCTTTGTTTCTTCTGAAAATTTCCGACTATGATAACACTTTTGGCTACAATATTTTGATGAATTAGACTGACATTTTGATACTTTATAGAGTCGATTACACACAGCACATACTAATGTAACTTTCCCCCCCTTCCAATTGGAATTATCTTTTCCTCGTTTCATTTTTATTTTATCTAGGGTGGACTGAATCCATATATTTGTTTTGCCAAATCTGAATATCCGTTTGGGCGTATCAGGAAGTTATCATCAATTTTTTCAACAAGTTCGGGGTGTTTTATTAAATAATCATAAGCTGGTGAACGTGGAATTCCTACAAAAATATTGTAATTGTTGATCTTTGCTCCTAGCTCGTTTGCTAATTCAAAAGTAGAATTTCTTTCTTCTGGAGTTTCTCCAATATAGTTTATAAGCCAACTTGCCATTACATTCATCCCTAATGAGTGTATAAGATTTACTTTTTCCCTAATCATCTCTACAGTTATGCCTTTTTTCATTATATCTAACATACGCTGACTTGCACTTTCACAACCCAGGTAGAAGCCACGACAACCTGCATCCCTCATTTTAGTTAGTAATTCTTTGGTTAGGTTGTTGACTCTGCTCTCGCAGACAAACTCTAAATCGTAGGGTCTAGCTAGTTCGCAGAACTTCTCTACACGCTGTACATCTATTGTAAAATTATCTTCCCGCAGATAGAAGCTTTTACATCCTGAAGTGTCTATGTGATATTTCATCTGCCTTAATGTGTTCTCAGCGGTCAAACACCTGTATTTTTTACCCATCCAAGTATTTGAGCAAAATTGACAATTATACGGACATCCCCTACTTGTACATAAGCTCTCGAATGTGCTTCCAGATAAAAAGGGGGTTGTGTTGTGATACTTGTATTTTGTGCATAAATCCCATTTGGGGTCTGGCAGGGTGTTGATGTCTTCAATAGCGGGGTAGCTGATAATCCTACTGTCTACTTTACCTGTGACTAAATCGACTAGGGCTTGTTCTCCTTCATTTATTACAATGTGGTCAACTCTTGGAGGTAGTGATTCAGGCATTTGAGATGCGTGAGGACCACCGACTACTATCTTTACATCTAGGTCTTCTATCTCTCGTATCATACTCATCCCGTTTTGGTAAAGTACACTAGGCAAACTAATCCCAACATAATCTGGTTGTGTATCCTCAACATATGTTTTCAAGTCTATGCGATCAACATAGCTGTCTATGAAGTCAACTTCTACCCCTGCTGATGCTAGAGAACCTGCTAGACTCAATAATCCTTGTGGCTTTAACTTTTCCTCTTGGAAAAAGGGGGAACTTCCGTGACACATCCCGTAAACACTTGTTAATAGTATTTTAACCATGTCTTAACCCCCTACAGCTTGAAAGTAGGTCGATTCTAAAGGGGTAATAGTACCACTTACACCCCTCAGCGTGTGAGGTTATGGATTCTCTCACCTTCTCCGTGTTTTTCTCATTTTTATCTTTCATCTTAGCAATACCTCAACGCTTTTTTAAGGCACTCTACAACATAATGTATCTCTTCTTCCTCTAAATCGGGGTACATCGGCAGAGTAACCGTACTTTTGTAGATTCTCTCTGAAACTGGGAAAACCCCGTCTGAGTAGTCGTTATCCACATAAAAAGTGTGCATATGCAGGGGCAGGTAGTGGACGTCACATTGGACGCCTAAACGCTTCATCCTACTCAAAACCTCATCCCTTACAGGGGGATTATCTAACCTAATAGTGTACAGGTGAAAACTGCTGGTGCAGTTACCTCTTACAGTTGGAAGCTGAACACCCCCTACTTCACTGAACAAATCAGAGTAGATTTTACTGTTTTTATTTCTTAATTTGTTTATTTTTTTCAGCTTCCCCAACTGCACCAACCCGATTGCTGCCAAAGTATCAGGCAAAAGCAAGCTCATGCCCTCGTTTACTGTAGAATAAAACCAGAAATTAGGGACGCACTTAGATTTTGTACTCGTCCCGCAGTCTCTTAAAAGTAGTAGCCTCTCGTATAAGTCTGTGTCGTCTGTTAGTATCGCCCCGCCTTCTCCTATGGCGATATTTTTTGTTCCATGAAATGACATACAAGTAGCATCGGCTAAACCGCCCACTGGTATTGTGTTGTAGGTTGAGCCTATGCTGTGAGCTGCATCGGAGATAAAAGGTATATCCCAGTCTCTGGCAATATCTCTAAGCATATCATAATCGCAAGGATGCCCACCGACATCTACTGATATTATCCCCTTAGTTGATGCGTTTGGTTTAACCAGTTCAGGATTAATATTCCGGGTATCCTCATCAACATCTGTTAGAACAGGTTTTGAACCAACCATGTGAGCAACCATAGCCGTTGACGTAAACGTGTAATCCGTTGTTATCACCTCACCCCCTTTGATTCCGTACCCCATCAAAGCAAGTTGAAGTGCGGAGGTGCAAGAGTTAGTAGCTACAGCGTGTGTTACCCCACAGTGTGTGGCTAGTGATTTCTCAAATTCTTCAGTAACACGCCCTGCACAGACCATACCAGACTCAATAACCTCTTTAACTACTTCGACTTCTTTCTCATCGTAGTAAGGTTTACACAGTGGAATATTCACTCTGCCCCCTCCTTGAACACTACATCAACGAGTTTGTCTATTTCATCTAAAACTTTAGTTCTGGGTGCTTCCAAATCTTCTTTAGAACTCTTACGGATAGCTATGAGTATGTCATCAAAAAGCATAGCCTTTTGAACAATTATATTATTTGTTTCTGGTTTCTCAATGTCTTCTACCATTATCCCATCCCCCGATACCACTTGATATACTTACTTAATCCCTCATCGATATCATATTTCGGGGAGGTATTGAAAAGTATTTTAGCACTCCTGTTATCGCAACACAACCGCATGACCTCATTAGGTCTAGCTGCAACATGAACAGGCTCAACATCTACTTCGCATATGTCTATTATCTTATTTGCTAAATCAATTATTTTAATGTCTTGTCCAGTTCCGTAGTTGATGAATTTTCCGTAGAATGCTGAACCAAGTATCTTCATATAAGCTTCAACAACATCGTCAACGTAGGTGTAGTCCCGGCTTGCCTGTCCACTCCCAAAAATCAGGGGGCTTTTACCTTCTAGTACTCGTTTGGTGAAGATGCTAATCGCACCGCCATAGCTTGTATCTGACTGTCGTGGACCGTAAGTGTTGAACTGCCTAAGTACAGTCACGGGAATGTCATAAGTGTCATGATAAGCGTGACACAACCTGTCCCCCGCTAACTTACTTGCTGCATAAACACTCTGTGGGTTAGTTTGGTGGCTTTCATCCATAATAGGGTATTGAGCCGTTCCATAGATTTCACTCGATGAGGCAAACACCATTGGAATATCTTTTCTACGGACATATTCTAATACATTCATTGTCCCATCTACATTACGGGTCATTGTGTCTCGAACTGCGTAGGAACTTTTATCTACATGGATTTGAGCCGCTAAGTGAACTATACTATCGCATCCGTCTAAAGCCTTCTCTAAAGCATCGTTGTCTCGAACATCTCCCTGTATGAATTTGAAACGCTTTTTGTATAAGAATAGGTGTCGGATGTTATCCATACTGCTATTGCTTAAATCATCAAAACACACAACCGTGTGGTCGTTGCTATCATCGTTTAGGAGTCCTTCACACAGGTTACTCCCGATAAAACCTGCCCCGCCGGTCACACATATTCTACTCATTCCTTGTCACCCACTCAACAGTCTTCTGCAGACCTTCATAGAACTCTGTTTTAGGAGTCCAACCCAGTTCCTTCTCCGCTTTTAAGGTGTTTGAGAAGGTGTGATTAACATCTCCTAATTGATCCTCAATGTATTCTATACTTCCAGAACCAACTATGTCAATTATTTTATTTGCTAACTGGTTCACCGTAGCTAAGTTACCCCCTCCAATGTTGTAGACACCAGAACCTTTAGTTATCGACTTTATAGTCGCATCCACCACATCCCCCACGTAGGTGTAATCCCTGGTTTTACTTCCGTCACCGTAGATTTGTATTGGCTCATTTGCATAAGCAGATTTAATAAACTTACTTACTGCTAGGTCGGGTCGTATCCTCGGACCATAAACTGTAAAATACCTAAGTGCA
>Ga0207997_1000586_pt1 | contig 18633 bp, 18 predicted proteins | sample AntAceMetag02UKN_FD_184777 | JGI IMG/M metagenome (GOLD analysis project Ga0207997, IMG submission 184777) | Saline lake microbial communities from Ace Lake, Antarctica - Antarctic Ace Lake Metagenome 02UKN (SPAdes) (version 2) | ecosystem: Environmental > Aquatic > Non-marine Saline and...
GGTAAAGATGGTACAACAACAAGAAAAATGACACTTGGAATGAAAAGTACACGGCCTATTCCACTTTTACCAGAAACATATAACATGTTACAACCTTTTAGAAGGATAGAGTTTTAATGGCTGATAAAATTATAACATTTAAAACTAATTCTAAAAATGTGATAACTCAATTATTACTAAAGAATAAAAGAATGTTAAGCGCAATACAAACCGGTATGCAAGTTGGTGTTAGATTATTTGGTGGTGAAACAATTAAAGAACAAATGTCCGGTAGATCAGCAGAAGATGTATATCTAAATACGGGGACTGGAAATTTAAAAAAGAGCTGGCATTTAAGAAGAGATTTTATTAGTGGTGGGGATTTTTCTGTTGTTTGGGGAACTAATACAAAATACGCAGCTATACACCAATATGGTGGTATCACCGGAAAATATAATTCTATTATACCTAAAAGATTATTTATATTAGAAAAATTTGCTTTAGATGGAATGAAAACAATAAGAGAAGAAGTATTAAGAAGATTAAGAAGAGTATTACAAAAATAATTTAAAAAGGAGAGGCCGTAGTGGACCATAAAATATGGGAGCTAGCAAAAATGTTAGCCGTGACACACAAAAAGGAAAACAATAAAATTAAAATTATTGTTAAAGAATTAGAAGAGATACACAATCAAATTTAAAAAGGGAGACCGTTAATGAAAACAGATATCTTAATTCCTTCTTGTAGAGAGATAGGGGAATTAAAAGTTATGATAAACGCTGTTAAAGAAACTTATGATACCTCTAAATCGTATAGGTATATAACTTCAGGGTTTAAAGTTTCGGCAGCTTCTAATAGAAATTATTGTTTACAGCAATCGGATGCTGAAATAATAATTATGATGGATGATGATATAGGAGGCTTTTATCCAGGCTGGCAAGAAATGCTTATACAACCATTGCTTGATGATGATAACATTAAAATAGTATCAGCTAGATTAATGACTGATTACGGTGATTTATCTGCAATGATGGGGTGTGATGCTAATATTAAAGACCCAATATCTATTGCAAATAATATAATACTTTCAGCTTGTATTGCTTTTAGAAAAAAAGACATTGATGGTATATGGTTTGATGAAAATTATATAGGTTCTGGATTTGAGGACACTGATTTTTGTTTTCAAATGACAAGCAGACATCCTGGATGTAAATTTGTAGTAAATAATAAATGTCAATTAATTCATTTCCATGAGATGAAAAACCAAGTAGAATATCTACCTATAAATCAAAAATATTTTAATGCCAAATGGAAAAGGCTTTGAAAGGGGAGGTATTTCATGCGTAATCATTTTAAAATATTTGCCTATTGGGAAAATATAAATGGTGTATTCTTACCAGCATATATAAAAAAATGTTTGGAAAAATTAAATACTCTTTGTGTTGACCATGAAGTCACATTATTAACACCTGAAAATGTTGACTTTTATTTAAAAGGTACAGATCTTAATCCTAATTGGAGAAACTTATCTAGTATAGCTCATAGAGTTGATTGTATACGTGTAGCTGTGATGAATAAATATGGCGGTCTATGGGTTGATGCTGATACCGTTTTTCTTAAACAGCCTAAAGAAGTTTTCTACAAAATGAATGGTTCTGATTTGATGTATATCAAATGGGATGATGGAAGAGTGTTAAACGGTTATTTCCTTTGTAAAGCCGGTAGCCCAATAATGGAAGAATGGCTTAATAAAATTAATTTAAAGCTTTGTAATTTATCTAAAGAATTTACATGGACTGCTTTTGGTGAAACAATCTTAACACCCCTAGTTGATAAATATGAAGACACTTGCACAGAAATAGACAGAAGTATTTTTCTACCTATTAACATAGATAGGATACCAAATATCTTTTTTGAGGATATTGATTACAAAGCATTTATAAAAGAAAATACTGTCACAGTTGGATTGAACCACAGTTACTTTTGTAATTATTATTCAGATTTTATATTGGAAGATGAAGAAAAAATAGTAACTGGAGATAAAATTATTAATCAATTAATGAGAGCAATATCATAATGGATATGATTTTTGGAATAGGTCTTGCAAAGACCGGTACAACTACAATTGCAGAAGCTTTAAAACTTCTGGGGTATAATTCATTTCATTGTGAATGTAATATTATAAACCCTAAAGATATGGAGCTTTATACTACTCAGTTAGACAAGTATAATGCTATTGTAGGTACACCACTTGCACCATTCTATAAGAGCCTTGACCAGAATTATGATAATGCTAAATTTATTCTTACTATTAGAGATGAAGAAAAATGGGTTGATTCATGTTCTTATCATTTCACAGATGATTTGATAATGGATACACAACATAAATATCTGCATAAACTTATATATGAATGTGAAAAATTTAACAGAAAAAAATTTCTTAAAGGCTACAAAAAATATAATAAGAAAGTCAAGAAATATTTTTATTATAAATCAGATAATTTTCTTATTTTAGACATAAATAGTAAAACCAAATGGGGAGAACTTTGTAATTTTTTAGATCAACCTATTCCAGATGTTATTTTCCCTTATAAAAATAAAAAGGGTGAAAGAGATAAATTAAAAAGGAAGGCCAAATGAAAACTTTAGATGAAATATTACATTTTATAATACAAAGACATTCTTATGGCAATATAAATTATTATGATTTAAAATATTTGCACCATTTTTTTAATGGCAAAAAAGAGATTGTAGAATTAGGAACTTGCATGGGTACAACAACTAAAATATTTTCAATGTTAAGTGAACACGTAACTACTATTGATATATTTGAAAAAATAGATTTGATAGAGGATAAAGAGCAGCAAGAATTTTACAAAAAGACTTTTAGTGGTAATAAAAACACCTATGAAAATATTAAAAAACGATTAGAGAAACAAAAGAATATAACTATTATTCAAAATGTAAGTTATAAAGCAGCAGAAGAATTTAAAGATAATTCTTTTGATGGGATTTTTATTGATGCAGATCACTCCTATAAAGGAGTTAAAAAAGATTTTGAGTCTTGGTATCCAAAAATTAAGATTGATGGAGTTATTGTTTTCCATGATATTTTTAAAGGGTCTCATATTGAAGAGTATTATAACTTAGAATTAAAAACTAATAAAGGTATTATTGAAAATATGATACCTGATAAAGATAAAAATCTCACAACAGTAAGGGGGTTTGTAAAATGCGAACAATCCTAATTACTAAAGAAATTTTGTGTAAAGAATATATAAGCTATTATGGTAACGCTATCCATACCCCTAACATAGATTATTTATTTAAAAATGGTTCTGTAATAAATGATTATATAGTTAGTGCTCCACTTACTACAATGGCTTTACCAATTATGTTTACCGGAATGAACGCTTTTCAAATTGAAATGTGTGAAGAGAAAGAAACTGCAATGGATGTTTTAAAAAAAGCAGGGAAAAAATGTTCTGCTATTATAACAAAACAACTTAAAAATTTCATGGCTGATTGTGAATATATCAATAGAGGTTTTAATATAAATTATGTTGACAATGAATGGAGATGTAAAGGCGGGATAAAACCATACATGGATTTAATAGAAAAAGATAAATCAGATTTTTTATGGGTTCATTTAAATCATTTCTTTTATCCAGAGGCTTGTATTAGACAAGAATTATTTACACAAGAAGAGTCTGACAAATATAATGACTTAGGGGTAATGAGTCAAACAATGCTGGCAGTAGATAAATTTATTGGTTGGCTAATAAATTCTTTTCCTAATGATAAAATTATTTTTACAGGAGATCATGGAGAAGCACAAGGGCAAAATGGACATTGGTGGTACACTAATTATTTTGATCATGCAATTGTGAATGTACCCTTTGTTGTTTACCAGTCTATTAGTCAAGAAGAATTTTGTGATGTTACAATTAGTTCTAAATCTATAAAGAACGTAATACTTAACAAACCGATTAAACTTACTGACACAGTAGTTTCAGAGACAAGATTTTCTGAACAAAAAGATAAAAAGCTAATGTTGTTAAAAGATGAATGGAAATATCTATATAATGACGAAACGAAAAATGAAAAATTGTATTATTTGAAATTGAATGAGTCTTTTAATTTCATAGATGGGATAGAGGATAAAGAGTATTATGATAACTATAAAAAATTTAATTTTAAATATCGTAAACTTGTAAACTATGAAGATTGGGAAAAAGCAAGTAATATTTTAAATAATTTCAGAAAACAAAAAGAAATGTGGACAAACAAAAAATTTAATGAACTGGAGAAATCATTATGATTGTAGTTTACGCTTATGTATGTGGAGATATACTTCACAAAGGACATTTACTTCACCTTGAAAACTGTAAAGCTATGGGTGATAAACTTATTGTTGGTGTATTAACTGATGAAGCTGTAATGGAGAAAAAACCAAAACCCTCTATGGGGTTTGATGAAAGATTAGATTTGATTAAGGCTTTAAAATGTGTGGATGTTGCTATACCTCAAAATATTTATTCACCTTGCGAAAATATTTTAAATATTAAACCAAATATAATGGCAGAAAGTGAAAGTCATTCTGATGAATTAATTGAACATGTTACAAATGTTACTAGCAGTATTAATGGCAGGGTTGTTATAATGCCTTATTACAAAAATCAAAGTTCAACTAAAATTAAGGAGACCGTAAAAAATGGGTGATTCAAAAAAGAGATCAATGATTAAAAGTATTATCTGGAGGATATTTGGAGTTGTTATTTTGGCAGGGGTTACATTTGGTTATACTGGCAATTGGATAACAACCGGATTAGTAACAGTAATACATCATGTTACTTTCTTGTTTGTATTTTATGTTCATGAAAGAATATGGTTGAAGTTTGAAGTTAAAAGTATTAGAATAAAATCATTAATGAAAATGTTTACTTATGAGACACTTTGTGGAAATATAATTCTAGGAACTATTACTTATTTGATTACAGGAAGTGCAAAGGAAATGACACAAGTAACATTAACATATATAGGAATTAAACACATTACATATATTCTAAATGAGTATGTGTGGAATAAAAAATAAACTAAAAAGGAGACCGTTAAAATGATTAAACCAGTACCAACCAAAAGGGCAATGATTGAAGTAGGAATGAAATGCAATCTTAGTTGCATGTTCTGCTATTATCACCATTTAGGGGATTTAAGCAAACAACATTTTACTGATATTGAGCAGTTAAAAGCTGATGTTAACCAGGCTAAATATAGAGGTAATAATTACATTGATATTTCCGGTGGAGAGCCAACAATTTATCCCGAAATAGGTGAATTGGTAAAACATATTAAAAGTAAAAATATGGGTTGTAGAATTATAACCAATGCTCTATTAAGTGAAAATAGAATAGATGAACTTATATATTTTGGTGTTGATGAATTTTTAATATCAATACATGGTATTGAATCGGTTCATAATCATCTTGTTGGACATCCTCAAGCCAATCAAAGAGTGATAAAATTTATTGAGCATGTAAAAGGTAAAGTAAAATTTAGTTTTAATACTGTTATTAATAGATTTAATGAACAATGTTTAGAGGATATGGTAAACGAATTTAAACATTATAAACCTGTTATTTGGAATTTTATTAATTTTAATCCTCATTATGCTTGGTCAGACAAAGAAAAAGAAGATGAAGCTAAAAATATTCTAGCCGATTTAACAGTAGTAGAAGTAAAATTAGATAGAATTATTCCGATATTAGAGGGTGATGGTATTGGTGTTAATTTAAGATACTATCCAATGTGTCGAATTAAAGAAAATTATCGCAGATGTGTTTGTAATGATTATCAAGTTAGCTTTGACCCCTATGAATGGGATAATGGTGTTTATCCTAAAAGTATTGAGACTCATTTAAGATGGGCTTTAGATATAAGTAATAGAATTGAATTAAAAGATGGTCCATGTAAAAAATGTAATTTACAATATATATGTGGTGGGATAAACAAAGCTTATTTTGGAACATCAAAACAATCTGATATTGTTACATCAATTACAACACCAATAGATAATAAACATGATTTTTATTATTACAGGAAGAAGAATTATTTGACTTTGCAGGAGGCCGTTAAATGAAAAAGAGAACACTTGCGTTAAACATGATAGTTGGTCCGGGGGACTCAGCAGAATTAAAACGCTGCCTTGACAGTATAGATGCCAAACTATTTTTTGATGAGATTGTTATTGTGGTTACTACTGAGGATGAACTAGTATTAAAAACCGCAATGGAATACACAAATAAAGTTTATAAACACCAATGGACCTCTAAAAGATATCCACACGGTAATTTTGCTCTTGCCAGAAACAAAGCTTTAGATAATACTGTTTCTGATTATGTTATGTGGCTAGATGCAGATGATGAAGTAGATAAAACAGAAGTAGAGTCTCTTAATAAATTTCATATTATTCTTAATGATAATAATTTTGATTACTATCTAGCTTCATATATACTTGGTAACAATGAAGTAATGGTAAGAGAAAGAGTCTGGAAAAATAACCCTACTTTGAGATGGAGATACCCAGTACATGAGAATATAAGTATTAATGAATTTGTTCATTCTAATGCTACTATTAATGGCTTAAATATTTATCACAAACCTTTAAAAGATTGCCGGGTTAGTTTAAATAGAAATATGAAAATTTTAGAGCATGAACATTTATATGGTGATACCGACAGCCATTTAAAATATTGTTATGCTAAAGAAATGTACAATATTTCTATTCTTGATGAAAATGATGAGATGAAAAGTCAAGCAATAAAATTATATGAAAAAGTATTATCTGAGCAAGAATGTTCAGAAGATAATCTTGCTGTTATTGCTTTTACACTTGCAATGGAGTATGGAGATACAAATAATCAGCAGAAAGCAGAAACATATGCTAGAATAAGTATGGGGTTTAGTGATAGATATGCAGAACCAGCTATAATATTAGGAGATGTTTATTCCGATAGAGGTATAAAAAGAAAATCTATTGAATATTATAAACAGGCATTGACTAAGAAAAATAATACTTTTGGTGTTCAGAATTTAAAATTTTATAATGAGATTCCAAGAGAAAAATTAATGATAGCTTATTGCGAAATAAATGAGCCGGAAAAATCATTATGTCAGATAAGACAGCTATTAAAAATTAAAAAAAGTGATATAGCCACAAACTTAAGAAAAAATATTTTAACAGAAATGTTAAAATTTTACACTGAAGAAGAGAAAAAAGAAATCCCAGAAGGTGTTAATAGATTTTAACAGGATAATACTATGGCAGAAAGTAGAAAAGAATTAATCAGAAAAGCTATTATCTATAATATTAAGCAGATAGTAAAAAATGCTACTAATAGTGTTGGTTATACTTATAAGTATACTATATCTGAAAACAGCATAGGAGACCCACCAAAAACAAGAAGTCAATTTGTAGAGACTCCAGGAGTTAACATATATATAGGTGAGGAGACCGGAAACAACGCTACAACACCTTTAATTACTGGAAACGACCCAATACTTGATTTACACTTTCCGGTCTTATTTGAGTGCTTTATGGATGAAGCTGAGAGCCCTCAAGATGCAAAAGATGATCTTGTCGCTGATTTTCAAGCAAGATTTGGAGATAATTATGCTATACCCGATTCCGATGGAAATGGAACTTGTCATTATATTGTTTATACAAGTTCTAAAGGGTGGGGTATGGAAAATAATGAACCAAAATTAGGTGTTTGGATAGAGTTTGATGTTTCATATAGAATAAAAATAAATAATCCAACACAATTACGTTAACCCTTTAATATAAGGAGATAAAATATTATGGGACTTATTACAGCAAGGAGAACTATAGGACTTAAAATAGAGTCCACTCCGTACACGATAGAAACTTTGGCTGCTACTGATTATGACTTATCGGCACATGATATAAGTTATACACCAGAGATTGCAGAAATGGCAAGAAAACTTGCTAGAGGTGATTTTTCATGGGACCCATCTGTGCATGGAAAAAGGTCTGTCACTATTAGTTTTCAAGTTGATGTTGCTTATAGTGGTACAGCAGCAACAGCCCCACCATATTATGATGCTTTACGCTGTTGTGGTATGGCCCAAACAACACATGATACCGATAAGGGTGTTAGCCTTGTTCCACATTCTGATTATTCAAATGTCCCTTGCACAATAGAGGTAGTTGAAAAAGATGAAGGAACATCAGCCGTACAGGTTGTTGTTATGGCTAGAGGTTGTATGGGTAACCCAAAATTTATTATGAACACAGTTGGCGAACCTGTTAAAATTGAATTTGAATTTAAAGGCGCTCTTTCCAGTATTGAAGATAGGTCTTTTGCAACTATGTTAGTACCTACAGGTTTTAATACCACCATGCCTGAAGCGGTTCTTGGTGCAAGTATAACAGCCTTTACAGAGAGTCGGACCATTGACACTGTAACAATTGATTTAGGTAATGAAGTTAATTTATTCAGTGACCCAGACACAATAGAGGGTTATGGAGGAGCACATATTACCGGTAGAAATCCTACTATTGAAATGGATTCCGATTTGGATTTAATCGCTAATAGTGGTGACTATGCAAGATGGACTGATGATACAACAGGGGCTTTTAGTATGGATGTTGGAGATCATATTACTATATCTGCTCCTGCAATACAGATCACAACCGCTTATACAGGTGGTGATAGGGAAGGGCATGTTTTAAGTTCTTTAGGTGCTGGATTAAAAAGGTCTAGTGGTAATGATGAATTTGAAATTTTGCAAGGCTCTAAAACATAGTAGTGTTGGAAAGGATTCATAGGGTAGGTTAGAAATAACGGTCTTTCGCTCCTGCCCTCCTTTCCAACTTTATAACCAGACCGAAAAAAGGAAAGACCATTATGGAAGAGAGAAACATTATTCTCACAAAAGAAATAAAAGAAAAACTAAAAGGTTGTTTAGGTTTTCAAGTTGATGTAGCTTTTACTTATGTACCGGAAGCTTTTAGAAATAAAAAAAATAAAATTCCAAAAGAATTGTGTCCGGTATTTTCTCTTAAAAGTAAAGATGGATTAGAACTTGCACAGCTTGAAGATGATACAGGAGATATGACAAGAGATATAGCAAAAGGTACAATAACAATGACACCAACTTCCGGCAAGCATAGAATAAGAACATTAGAATATGGTGTGATTGAAATTAAAAATTATTATTTGGAAACAGGCGAAATTATATCTTATAAAGATAATATTTTATATCTCAATGGAAAACAACTTGCTGAAGATTCTTTTATAAAATATCTTCCAATTGAAATGCAACTTGAATTACAAAACGCAATTAATGAAAGGTCAGAGTTAACCCCTGAAGAGTTAGAGGGTTTAGGATTGTAGCCGGTTTAAGATCGGGAATAACCGGTGAATTATTCCTATGCAGAAGATGTGATGATAACCCGAATTTTAAAAAGGTATGGGGCTGTGAAGAAAAAGCAACAATGCGAAAACCGACTTTTGAATATACTGATAGAGGTGTGCATGTTAAATATTGGAATTGTCCGGTTAAATTTATACCAGACTCAATTTGGAAATTTATAACTATAATGGATTATTATGATTCGTTTCCATCAGCGCCATTTCCAAATATGAAAAATGTATCATTAAGATTTTTAACAGCACATAAATTTTTTAATAATAAATTGATGGAATATAAAATACAAAAAAGTAAGGAAAAATAATTATGGCAGCTCAAGAAGTTTTAGCAGTAGAAGCCAGGTTAAAAGATTTTATATCTCAAAATCTTAGTACCATAAATAATAATATGAAAAAGTTCGGTGCTAATGCAGAGGCTCAAAATAGAAAAGCAGCTAAGAGCACAGGAACTTTTAATAAAGCTATGGGAGATGCAAAACAAGGTGTTAAAAATCTTGCTGTTTCTTTTGGCCCAGCAGCAATAATAATGTTAGGATTTAGTAAAATAGTTGGTGGTGTTAAAGCAAAACTTGATTTAGTAAGAGAGTCAACAGAAAATTTTGAAGCTACAATGTCAAGAGTAAAAGCTATTGTTCAACCAACTACAACAGAGTTTAATAAACTGTCAAAAGCAGCTCAAGAATTTGGTAAAAATACAGTTTTTACAGCTTCACAAGTTGGTGAAGCTTTTGTTGAAATGGGCAAACTTGGTTTTAAAACTAATCAAATTATTAAAGCAGCGGGTGGTGTTTTAGATTTAGCAGCAGCTTCACAGGTATCAATGGCAGAAGCTTCAAAGGTAACTTTATCTACTCTTAAACAATTTAATTTAGCTTCTGAAGATTCCACTATGGTAGTAGATATAATGTCAAAATCATTTACATCTTCTGCTTTAGATCTTGATAAATTTAAACAATCAATGAAATTTGTAGGGCCGATTGCTAAAGGTTTTGATATTAGTATGAAAACTACTACCGCAACTTTGGAAACATTAGCTGAACAAGGTATTGAAGCAAGTTTAGCTGGTACTGGTTTAAGATTCGCAATGATTGAGTTAGGGAGATCTTCTAGTAAAGTAGGTAAATTATTATCTAATTCTGGATCTACTGCAACTACATTTAAAGATAAATTAAAAGACCTCAAAGAAATGCATCTTACTACTTCTCAGATAATGGAATTATTTGGGAGAAGGGCTGGTTCTGTTGCTAATATTATTATTAAAAATACTGATTCAATAGAACGATTTGAAGAAGGACTTGATGGTGCTAGAGGATCTGCAAAAGCAATGGCAGACACAATGCTTGATAATGTTAAAGGTGCTAGTATTAAATTAAAATCAGCACAAGAAGCTTTAGGAATTGAAATTGGTAAATCATTTTCTGAAAATAAAAAGAAAAGTATTGAAAGAGCAACTAACAGAACAAAATTATTTTTAGAATTAATGAAACAAGAAGAAGGAACTGTTGAAACATTTTCTGATGGTTTAGATGGTTTATCTGTGGCTTATGATGAAGTGGCAACCAACGCTATTAAAGCAAGTTTTAGTGTTACAAAAGCAGCAGGTGGAATAATGGATTTTTTATTCTTGTTCAATTCTGCAACTGATAAAGCAACAATTGATGCAAAAAAAACTGATAGAGAAGATGCTTTAAAAAGAATTAATACACAGGCTAAAGTAACAATGAACAGTATTGAAGAATTTTCAAAGATTCAAAATAAATCTTCATCAAGTGGAAAATTCTTTGGTTTAACAGCAGATCGTAATATCAGAGTATTAAAAGAATTAGAAGAAAAAACTTTAGCTTTAGGAATACCGATTAGTGATGCAACCGATAAAATGATTAAACAAGCTAAAGCTTATGAATTTGCTACAAGAGCCTCTAAAGGTTTATTAACTGCTGAAGAATTAAGACGTATAGAAAAAGAAAAAGAATTAAAATTAGCAGCTTCATCATTGACTTTTAATGAAATGGAATTAGCTGCTAAAGAAGCTAGTGTAAAAAAAATAAAAGAAGAAATCGCAGTATTAGAAGAAAAATTTGAAATTAATAAACTATCTTTTAAAAAGCAAGAAGATCTTAAAAATGTCACAGAACAATTTAGAGATGAAACAATTAAATCTGAACAGGAAGGAGCAGAAGAAAAAAGACTGCTAATGGAAGAACAATTTGCAAGAGAAAAGGCTGCGCTTGGTAATAATAATAAAGCTATTGAGTTATTAGATAAAACTCACGCATTAAAAAGAATAGCCTTTGATGATGCTATAACAAAAGCAAAATGGAAAAATGGTTTAAATATGGCCTCTCAAGCTATATCATCTTTTAAAACTATAGGACAAGCTTCAAAAGCGAATGCTTTAGTAATGAAAAGAATAGCTCAAGGAGAAGCTATAGTAAACACGGCTAGAGCTATAGCACAAGTATTACCAAATATACCACTATCTTTTCTTGTTGGTGCTCAAGGTCTTGCACAGGTAGCAATTATTGAGAGACAAAAATTTGCTGCTGGTGGTATATCTTCAGGTGGTCCGGCAACAGTAGGAGAGCAAGGTCCGGAGCTAGTTGTAGGACCAAGAAATGTTGATCTTGCCCCTGGTTCAAGAGTATTTAATAATACAGAAACAAATAATATAATGAAACCAACTAATAATTATACTCTTGTTATTCCTTCAGATAGCACAATTTCAGAGGATAGACTAGTAGAAACATTGGAAAATCTTAACAGAGATGGACAACTAGAAAATATTAAAACAGCTTTTTCGGGATAATAAAAATGGCTATTTCAGATGGTAAAATACAACTTGATGATGGGTCTAATACCATAGAGGTATCAGTGCCTTTATTTGGTTATAAAACTACTATCCAACTTCCTTTTGATATTCAAAAAAATGATGATGGTTCTTATGGTATATTTGATAATGGTGCTTCTTATGATATTAGAAGTTGTGAATGTGAGATGCAATTAAATGCTACAGAACAAAATATATTAAATGATTTTATTTCAGATGGAACTAAAGGAAGGGCTAAAGATATTATTATTACAACAAACGCTAGCTCTGGTTTTTATCCTTTTGGGCCGGACAAAGGAGATGTAGGACCATTCACCTGTACATTTGAAATTGCTAAACATGAGGGTATTGGGGAAGCTCCATATAAATATTTTAAAGACCAAATAATTATGGTTAATACCGGATCATGGCCTTCTTACTCTATTCCCACAGAGGTTAGTGAAGGTCAACTTACAATTGACACTATAGCTAATAATCGTTTTCCCCCTAATTGGTTTGAACCAGATTATAGATATAAATATGCTGTTAGCATTGAACAAAATTCTACCTCACAATATATTGATAGAGGGGCTAACGCTGATTCATTTATCACTAGTTTTAGTATGGTATCAAATCAAACTAAGGCAGCTAAAACAATAGAAAGATTAGTTGATACAACAAGGTCAGTTGCTTTTAATATAATTACTGTCACTAATTATTATCTTTTTGGAAGAGACAAAGGATCAGAAGGAACTTATTCAGTAAAATTAATTCAAGATAAAATTGTAATACAACATAATAGATATGACAATTTTGAATATGAATTAAATATAACTTATTTATCAGGACCGACATAATGGCAACTACAGTATTTGGAGTTGAAGTAGAATTACAAGACCATACCTCTACAGTAACAGAGGATAGTACAATTGGATTGTATAATATTGGTGAGATATTAACCGGTACAGCAGCAGCTTTACAAAAAGTTGTTGCTGTTGATGATGGTACTGTATATGAAATAAATAAAGTTGTTACTATTTCAGATGATTTAACAGATGAAATTAATGTAATAGATTCTATTTCCGGTGACAATCTTACAATGAAAACTAATTTAGCTAATACATATACAGTTGCTAACCATGCAAGAGTAGATCAAAACTCTGTTTTCAGATGGATACAAAATGATGTTACTAGTGTAACTGGGTGGGCTTCTGATATGTTGGTAAAAGGTGGTATTGGTAGATTTTCAAGACAGATAAATTTAAAACGTGGTGGAAATATATCAACCCCAGGAAAATGTAAAGTAACCGTAAATAATACAGCTAAATTTTGGAATGAGTTAAGTGATTCAAGTATATATTTTAATGGTTTAAAAGTCAGAATATATGAGTTTATAGACAGTGTTAAAATATTAAAATGGTCTGGATTTTGTGAGAAACCGGATTGGAAAGCAACAATGTATGTTATACCGATGACAGGAGATTTAAATAAAAGAAAAAGTAATCTTGGGACTATAATTTCAGAAACTAATTTCCCAAATGCTACAGGGGAAATACTTAGTAAAATGGCCCCAATTACCATAGGGGAATTTAAACCAAGTTTTGACACTGATGGAAATATATTATTTGAACAATATGCAAAATTTTTAAGAACTGCAAATAAAAAAACAAAACTAATATATAAATCTTTTAATAATTTAACTTTAGGAACTGATCCATCACTAGTTCAATTGGTTGATGGAGACACAAGATTTGACATACAAACATTTCCAGTTATAGAAGTAAGCACATTAGCTCTAAAGACTTGTAGATTAAGGATGGTTTTAAAAGGTGCTTGGAAAGTCAACAATAATTATGTTGATGCCGGAACTTTATTTCTTACGGATTTAATTGGCCAATATATAAAAGTAATAAAAGGAGCAGGAGAAGGAGAAATCAGAAGAATAAAAAATGCAACAGCAGAACCAACAACACATACTGACCAAACGGCAGAAGACAACATATCTATCCTTATAGAGGTTGAAAATTTCTTTACTGAAGAATTAGTTGGTAATGTTACTGGAGATGCAGCTGGTAATTCATGGGTTGAAATAATTGATGTGTCAAGGGAATATAAAGTTGATCAATGGCCTTGTTTTGGTTTTATAGATACTTCTGGAAATTCAATTATAACTGGAGCTAATTTATATACATATGATTTAACTAGTGATGAGTTTAATCAGAATGCTCCTTATGGTTTTGATGTTGACACTTCAGAAACAGATAATAATTTACTGACAGTAGATTTAAAATTCTTTTCTACTAATTTTGATACATTGACAAGCTTTCTTACTCTTCCAATAACAGCATTTGATAAATATAAAGAGGATGATCTTTTAGCTTATATAAGTGGAGGAGCTTCTATAACTGAAAGGAATTTTTCTAATTATGGAGGAATATATTCTGATACTGCTATTGATGTTCAACATGATTTCGATCCATACTTTACTGATGCGGCAAATGTTTTAGATAAAGACTCAACTACATATCAAGAATGGCATGTTAGAATATCTCCTGATGCTCTTGGAGCCGTAACATATTATTTAGTAACTGAAGCAACTTTACCAGATCTTCCTAAGAACTTTACATTTGATGCAATGTATTTAGGTTTAAGGATGGATACTACATCAGATACTACATCATCTAATCCTATTGTTACCGAATTAATAGTAAAAACTAAAAGTTGGTTTGGACGTGATGATGGAGGAGATGCAGACATAATTAGCTCTTCTACTTTTGATGATGAAGATAGACTTTCTGAAGCACAAAATTTACCAGACTTTTACTTTACTAATGATTTTGATTCAAGCGATCAATTCTTTTATGTTAACCAAGATCTAGTAGCTCTATATTCTGGATATCAAAATGCTGAAATAAGTGGCATAACTACTCATGAACAATATAAAGGAATAAAAAATATTGCTATCCTTTTAAAAAGAACTGTTGATGGTGCAATCACTACTGCCAATCATACAGCAAAATATTATGGAATGTCAATTCTATTAGCAAAGTCATCATCAATTCAAAAAGCTATCTATACAACATTTAAGGGTAGGATTTATAATGACACTTGGGGTTCAAGAAAAACTGCTACTGATATGATATCAAAACCTTTAGATATTATTGAACATGTTTGTAGATTGCAGAATTGGTCAGAAAATAATACAGCACCAACAGAGGGATGGGGAAAAGCTTATCCAACTAATCCTTCAATTAATACAACTACTGTTACCTTAGTAGGTAATGAAGCTTCTGGGGCTACTGATATAGATGTAAATGAACCGGACAAATTATCTGTTGGTGATTATATTTATATCTATGACTCAGTAGGTAATGCTGAGTATAATAAAGTAACTGGAAAATCAAGTGCAACAATAACATTAGAAAATGTTTTAACAAATAATTATGTAGCAGCAACAACCTCTATTTATACAGAGGGTGGATTTGATTTAGTAGATTCTAATTTAACAGTATTAGAATCGTTTTCAGCAGCAAGACAAATTTTAAATATTGATAATGCTTATTCAGATAAGATAAAAAAATCATTATGCAAAAATTTCTTTCTTGCTAATTGGGTTAATAAACATGGTGAAGAATGTATTACAAGAATAGTTAAAAATGATTCCGGTTCAATTGATACTGTAACTCTTTCTGATATAGTAGAAAGAAAAGGTATTAAAGTAACTGAGCCTAGCCCCGGTGATATTTATCCAGAACCTTTTGTAAGATATAATAAAAACCCAGCAACAGGAGAATTTCAAAACACTATTAAAATTACAAATGTAAGTTTTGACAATCCTACTGCTGACCAAAAACAAGGTTTTGTTGAAGGTATAACAGGAGAAAGTGCAGAAGAATACTGGGATAGATGCCATACACTATATACAAAAACAAGATTTTTAACTGAGCCTTCAAATGATCTTACAGATTTACATTGGGCTAATGGTGATGATGGTAATGCGATTGCTTTAGAATATCTTGACCAATGGATTAATTGGATGTACAATCCTAAAATTGTTTTTTCAGTCCATTATAATAAAGCTAAAGACTGGGAAGAAACACATAGATTTACTTTAACATTACCACATCAAACAAACAATATTGCGATAGAGGCTATTGTTACTAAGGTAACTATCAATCCTAATAGTCCTTATCATATACAGATAGAGGCAATACTTTTTAGTGAAGATATTCCAGCCGATTTTAAATTACAAGATAGTATGAAACTATATGCTAGTGATGATGATTGGCAGGATGATATGGATCTTCAAGTTGATACAGATGATAATAAACAAGATGTAACTTAAAAGGAGGACCATAATGATTGAGAGTATTGATATTAATTTTAAGAAAAGTAGAAAGGTTATAATCAGAAATGACAATAACATAGAGGAAGTAATTACAGAAAAGAGTATGATTCAAGATTCAATTAAAGATATTAAAATATCTAAAAAAGATTTAGATAAAAATGTTACTAAGGAGTTATCATTGGAAAGTAAAAACATAAGAACCAATTTAGCATATACTCCTGAAGTAAAAAAAGAATTAAGAAAAGAGTTTAAAACTGAAGAGTATAAAAAATCTATGAAAGATATTGTTAGAAATAGAATGATAGATAAAAATGCAAGAGAAGTTGGCAGAGAAAAATTTAATAATTTAATGGTTAAACTTAATTCAACTATAGCAAAAGAAATCAATGGCTAAAGATGTACACATAACTAGAATTAATGATATTTGGTCTAATGTCTTACTTGATTTAGATGATGTACAAACTGCAATTTTAACAGACCAAGACCATCAACATATTTGGAGATATGACACGGATTATTATTTCCCTGCTATCTCTAAACATTGGGATGGTGCGCAATATGTTTACCATGATAGTTTTTTTAAAGACATAACAGCTTATCAAGATTTGACAGTTACAAGAGATGCAGCAATTGGAAATGATCTGGATGTAACAGGTAATACAACTTTGGGCGGTACTCTTGATGTTACTGGTATTACTACTTTTAGTAGTTTAAATATAACTGGGGATTTGACAGTAGGGAATGATTTAGATGTAACTAATGATTTAGATGTAACAGGTGATACTTTATTAGGAGGTACGCTTGGTGTAGTAGGAGCTATCACAACCGCTAACACCGCCGGGAATGTTGCCATTTATGGCGCTGCCGGACTGCTAACAGAAGATGATGGGCTGTTTGCTTATGATAGCACAACAAAGTTTCTAACCCTTACGGGGGCTACGGCTACTAATGGGCTGGTGATAAATAACACCAATGCAGCTAATGACGCTTGTGTTATTCTTCAAAGCGAGGGTGCGGAAGAGTGGAGACTTTATAATGATGCGAATGACTCCGATAAGCTAAAGATAATGTATAATGGTGCAACTGATTTAGTTTGGTTGGCACAAGATGGAAAGTTTGGACATGGAATAGACCCTACTGATTACCACCATATTTATCAAAGTGTAGATGGGACAAGTGTTGCAAGTTCCGAAAACCCCAATGTTGGGACATCGGCAATTGCAGGGTTTAAAGCTAAGTCCGATGCAACCCATTTTATAGAGTTCTTTTCCAGAGGTACAAATACTCCAATGAATATTGGTGGCTTGATAACTGATGGGATGTGTCAGCAGATGTTTAAAACTCCTGGTGGAACAATCTTTGGAAACTATGATAATGCCCCTCTTTACTTCATAGAGAATAGTCAAATTAAAATGAAGCTATCAGGTGGCAAACTTGGTATTGGTACAGGTGACGCTGCTTTCACTGGGGTATTTGGAACAAGAGGCGCAAACTCCACAAATAGTATTGATGCCACAACCGGAAACCCACAGCTACATTTTGAATCTGCAAATGCACAAAGAGGATTGATATATATAGACACCACCGATAATGACGCTTTTAAATTTGAATTAAACGATGGAACAATATCTGATGTAATGTTGAAAATCTATGGTAGAACTGAATGGAGTACGGCACTAGGAAGAAATTCTTCTGTAACTGGCTGCACCCATTCAACGGCTATAGGTAGTAATGCCGTTTGTACTGCAACTAATTATAGTTTTGTAGTAGGCAGAGAGATTGCAACCAATGCGGATTATAATGTCGTGTTTGCATTATCTGATATGAATAGTACGAGCATAAACAAGGTGAATGATTTTTGTATAGTTAGTAATACTACCCATACAGATTTATGGCTTGATAATTATGGTACTCTTGATACTAGACTGTTTTTTGGGCAAAGCGGAACAGCAAAGGCAGTAATAGGTGTTGACAGAACAGACGGATTCTTTAAGATAGCCGGTGCAAACCTAACAACTAACACGCTTGCGACTTTTGATATAGCG
>Ga0207997_1000589_pt1 | contig 18524 bp, 24 predicted proteins | sample AntAceMetag02UKN_FD_184777 | JGI IMG/M metagenome (GOLD analysis project Ga0207997, IMG submission 184777) | Saline lake microbial communities from Ace Lake, Antarctica - Antarctic Ace Lake Metagenome 02UKN (SPAdes) (version 2) | ecosystem: Environmental > Aquatic > Non-marine Saline and...
TGCATAAGTTCCTAAATCTGAAATATCAGCTTCTACTAAAGCCCTACTTTCCCAACTATCTCCATCTCCCATTAAAGCATTTTTATCTGTCGGAGTTGATACTCCTACATCTGATAAATCGGATAATTGAGAAGCTCCTCCTGCTGGCTCTGCCCAATTTCCCTCACCATTCATAAAGTTAGTAGAGGTTCCATCTAATTTCTTTAATAATCCGTGATAAGTAGTAGTAGCATTTAAATCTGTATTATCATCTGGTGTAGCAAAGTTATCTAGTTTAATAGTTGTAGCAGCAGCAGTAACTTCAGCATCTAAAACGTGTTGGTCATCTGCTAATAATCCAGATAATCCAGCAACGCTTATTTCGTCTCCTCCTGTATTTTCGTGTGAAGCACTATGAGCTTGAGGTGCATTGCTTCCAGTAACATCAGCACCATCAGCCACATTTATATCCGTTCTAACTTCTGAATAACTACGTCCTTCCAATCCTCCTGCTGTAAATTTAGCAAAATCATTGTCAGCAGCGTCAGCATCATCTACTTCTAAGAGGTTATTATCTGCTATTCCAATAGTTTGTTCAGCTAATACATCAGTTCCTATAATCAAACCAAGTGTAGTTCTGACAGCAGAAGCGTCAGCATCATCAACAACAGTCTTTCCAAAAGCACTAATAGTTGTACTAGCTGGGAGTGTTAATGTTTTAATATCGGCATCTACTTCAGAATCCATCAAAGCTCCAGCAGCAGTAACATTAGTAACATCAGTGACATCTGCTCCATCTTCAACATTTATGTCTGACCTTACTTCACTATAGCTTCTACCCTCTAAACCATTGACTGTAAACTTGGCGAAATCATTATCAGCTACTGTAGCAGAATCAATCTCGACTATCTTATTATCAGCAATTCCTTTATTCAAGGTAATAGTTCCATCAGCAACAATAGTAGCATCACCACCCATTACCTTACTATCCATATAGTCTCCTTGAGAAATCAAAATATTACCAGAAGTTGTATCTGAATCAATTACTTGATCATCGTCAACCATACCCTGAAAGGCTGCATTCTTTGGTTCTATTTTTGCTGTTAATCCTATTCCCATAAATTTATGATGTTCTTAATGTAAAATTACCCGGGCCAAGAATATTCTCGGAACGAAATATATTATATTCTTCTTGAAACCCAGCCGGATTAGTTATATTTAATGTGTCTGGTGCTTCAAATGCTGCTTCGAATCCAGTATCATTATCGTAAAATGTTGGTGTAGCAAATCGTGATGGCAAAGCAAATATGAAATACTCACTAGCATCCAAAGCTATCTCATCCCAAGTCTGAGTAGAATCTGATGTAATCTCTTTCTCATCTAATGCTTCAATAGTTGCTTCATTCCAACCAGTAGAAGTTGTACTACCTCCATAAAATATATAATTTAATGGTGTAGTGGAATTTACTGATTGAATTGTAGTTCCTACTCCATCTAAATCAGCTAATTTACTAGCATAAACATTAAAGTTTTCTGTTTCTCCTGCTGTGTTTGTATGTGAAACTATCTCTATTAAAGGTGCTACAGCAGTAGCATCATTCTTATTAAAAGCTGCTGTCATTCCTCCTACTCTAAATTGTTTAATATTTCCATCACCTGTTCTGTGAGCTACTACACAATAATATCCTGAACCAGCAGTAATAGAAACTGACCTATATTCATTATTAGTAATAATGCTACCTACTAACGAAGTAATGTTTGCATCAGTAAAACCACTATTCTTATTTACATCATCATATTTAAAATAATTATAGAAATAAACTCTTTCTGTATCAGTATCGTTTTCTGCACTTTTATCAGCATCTAAAGTAAAAGTTACATTACCTCCACTTGAAGCAGGGTAATCTACATTTTCAGTATTTGTTGTTGGTCCTGTATAAGGACTTCCCATATCTAAATCTCCTACCCAATCAGCACATTGAACTACTGCTGCTGTTGGTGGCCCGTTAGTATAAGTTGCAGTAAATGATAACGCTCCTATTGCTTTCCATTCTCCTGAACCAATAAGCTGTGGTGTTGATTGTGCATCACTGAATGAAGCAATAGAAAATACAAAACTATAATTATAAACTGCCGGAACCCAATCACTACCATTCCATTTCAAAACTTCATTTGTTGATGGTGTATCGGTTGTTGTATCTACATCATCGTGAGTATCAACAGAAGCATCAGCTGAAACTTTTGCTGTATTAGTTCCTATAGAACTATCCATTGAAACCACCTTATCTCTAATAGCATTCTTACTTGCTCCATCAACATTTGCATCCCAAGTTCCCTCGTTATAAGCCGTATCACTTACGGTTGGGATAGTAGGTTTATTAGTTAAATCGTTATAGCTATAATCATTTAATCCCGTTAAACCAATCGTGTTAGCATAAGCAACTGATTGGTCTCCTGTGTTCGCTCCACTTGTATTACCTATAACAGTTTTCTCAGCATCAGTAACGTAATTGTCGTCAGCTCCTAATGCCGCTGCAAAAAACCCAGTATCTTCATAAGCAGCACTTCCTAAATCTGCTGATTGTATAGCACTATCAGCTAAATCAAGACTGGCATTAACGCTTACATCTAACTTTGATTCATCTATTGAAGCAGCTTTTATTGAAGCAGTTAAATCTTGTCCAGTAAGTGTAAAATCAAGTTCTGTAGAATCAGTAACTGTAACTGCAGGGTGTAAAGCTGCTAATTGTGCATCTGTAACGAATCTATCATCCACGTCTTCAGTAATGTCACCAGTTGTAAGAACTACTGTTCCTGTTTCACCATTAACACTTAATACTGAGTCAGTAGGAGTTTGTAATTCTGTAAAGTCAGCCATTGTTCCAGCTGTACCAGCGTTTCTCATATAAGAACGATTTTCATCAGAACGAACAACAACGTCACCTTCTTCTGTAGTTAGTAACAACATAGCTACTTCACTTCCTGCGACCTGGACAGTTGTCAGGGCCACTGGAGGTAATACTGAACTAGATAAAGTTCCTGTTGTAATATTAGAAGCGTTAGTAGTATCTACATTAGCTACATTACCTAGACCTACGTCTGTTTTATCAACAGCGTGAGGGTTAGTTGTAACATTTGCAATGTGTGTATCTATTTGAGCGTGAGTATTTGTACCTATATTTGATAGGTCTGTGTGATTTCCTGAAGTAGCTACTGTAGCTAAGTCACCAGATTGAATAGCACTATCAGCTAAATCAAGACTGGCATTAACGCTTACATCTAACTTTGATTCATCTATTGAAGCAGCTTTTAAATCTGCCGTTATGCTAGGAGTAACATTATTATAAGTAAAATCAATTTCACTTGAATCTACTAATATTAATCCAACAGCATCCCGCGCCATTGTATCTGTATAATCAACTTGGTCACCAGTATTAACTCCCGAAGTATTACCTACAACAACTTTTTCTGCATCGGTAACATAGTTATCATCTGCTCCCTTAGCTGGTTCTGCTCCAATATCTGATAAAGTTTCAGAATAAGAACGACCTTCAATATCAGTAGCATTAACAAATCTTGCAAAATCGTTAGCAACTGGTGTACCACTTGTTGCAACATTACCAGCACCAGCAGGTGTACTCCAAGTTCCATCAGCTCTTAAAAAGTTTGTTTGATTTCCTGCTAACTTAGGTAAAAATCCGTGTTTATCAACAGAAGCATTATTGGTAGTTACATCATAAAAGACTACATCAGCATCAGTAATTGTTTGGTCTCCAGTGTTACTACCTGAAACTGATACTGCACCTCCACCAATAGTTAATACTGAATCATTTCCTACATCTGCCGTAAGAGTAAGTGTTCCTGTATTTACAGTTAAAGCAGTTGTCAAAATAGCATTAGTTACTGTTGCAGCATTACCAGTACAGCTTCCTGAACTTCCAGTTGTATTTTGATTTAAAGTTGGGAATGAACAATTAGTTAAAGTTCCTGCACTTGGCGTTCCAATGTCAGGAGTTGTAAGGGTTATCCCTGCGAGTGTCAAAGCACCTGTTCCTCTATTAATTGCTACCCCAGTTGTTCCAATATACATTGTTTGACCGATAGCTGCATAAATAGAGCTTAATGCAGTTCCATTTATAGTAGGAACATTTGTAATTTCTAAATCTGTGAACCATCCTTTTACTAATCTTGAACCAGTAGCACCTAATGAACCAGATATTAAGGCACTCCCAGTAACATCTAATGCCTCACTTGCAGTTACCGTTCCAATACCAACACTAGCTCCTGTTATCCCTAAATAATTATTTGTATCATCAAATGTTAAAAGTGGCCCAGCAGCTTGTCCAATAGTTCCACCATCAGGCATAGTAATATTTGTTGATGCTGAAATATTAGCACCATCACCACTAAGTAAACCAGTTAGGTCAGTGGTTGTTGCGGTTGTTATATTGATTGTATCTGATACCCAATCTAGATTACAAGTAAATGGATTATATACAAATTTCATTATGTTTTTGTTATGGTATCTAAAACTGCTCCAGTATAAGCTAGTGTTAATGTTGCTACTGTAGAACCTCCAGCACCTCCTGTTTTATAAACTACTCCAGTTAAATTATCTCCAGTATAAGTTAATGCAATATAATCAAAAGCTGGTATTTCAAAACCTACTAATTTCTCTAATTCAGCTATTGTTTCGTCTTGTCTAGCTTCTGTTGCTAAAGCTCTTGATACCAAACTATCATCTCCTGCTACTTTTAGTTTTGTCGGGTTTCGTCCTGCCATTTAATTATAATTTAATGTTTACTTGAGCTTTCTCATAATATTTTTTAACTCTTACAGCCTTTTCTTCTACTTCCTTTTCTCTTTTAAATACAGTTAACTTCTTTCCTTCTAGTTCTTCATTTTCTTTCTTCAACTTTTCATTTACAGTATTTCTAGTTTCTATTTTTTTAGTCAATGTATCTAAATCACTACCTGATTCATCTAGTATCAGTGTTCTTTCTTCTATAAGTCTTTTGATTTTATCTAGATTAGCTTCCTTAACTTTAATCTCAATAAATAACTTATCATTCTTTTCTTTTATTTTAGTAGTCAAATCACTTAATACTTTATTAGTTTCCTCTGATGTTTCTATTACACCGTTATTTACCTTTATTTGGTCATCTAAGAGTTCTTTACTAGCAGTTAGGTCATTTACCTCATCTTTAAGTATTTTAACCTTATTAACCATTACTTTCATTTCTTCTTTATGATATTCTCTGCCTTGTTCTAATTCTAGTTCTAATTCAGCTTTATCTTTTAAGTAATCTGAACTTAGTAATTTTATGCTTTCTTCTATTGCCAGATAATCTTTTAGTTTCTTAGATATGTTATTATTAAGTTCTTTTAGTTTTGAATCTTTATCAGCTTTATCAACATTCATATCATCTAATGTACTCTGAACTCTTACAATATCATTACCTAGAGATATTTCTTTAAGTTCTAACCCCTTGATAACTTTAACTATATTATCTTTAACATTAGACATAGCAAGAATTTCTCCCTTAGAAGCATTTATAGTTCTAATTAAGTCTTCTTTCTTATCACTCAAGATAGGAACTTTCTTTTTGTTAAATATCTTCATAAAATTTATCTTTTATCATATAAAGTTGCGTCTGCTTTTACATTACCAGCAGTATAAGCAGTAATTGCCATTGTAATCCAATCTATACCATCTGCATTGATAGAATTTATAAATACAGTTGATTCAGTTGGGTCAAAACCAGTAGAACCATCAATAGATGTACCATTATGTAGTCCTATTATATCTTGATAAATCCAAGTATTTGTTCCACTTACTGCACCACCAAATGCAGGACAATCTTTTTGAGAACTTGATAATACTTTTACTACCATATTATTTGTTGCATTTCCATAAGTTGTAATATTTACAAAGTCAGCGTCTGCACAATAGATTCTTTTACCTTGTAACCAAAATCTTTGTTCATCAGTTCCTGTATCAGCAAAATTTACGGCTGTACCATTTAATGACGTACTAAATTGGAATGTGTTGGTAGTAGCATTTATAATATAATATTCAGTTGCTACTACTAATGGGTCAATCAATGTTGTTGCTGTTGTAACTATAACAATATCACCATTTACTAATCCGTGAGCTGCTGATGTGCAAAGGTTAGTTGTTGAATTTACTGTATATACAGCAGAAGGAATCTTTACTCCATCAAAGATATTATAGTATCTTGTGTTTTTCATAATTTTTTATTTAATTTATTAATTATTTCATAAACCTCACTATTGAGGGAACGAGTGAGGTCAGTTCCCTCTAACTAAGGTTATCTTAAACAAATAAGATTTGTTCAGAACCATCACTAAAAGTGATTTTTCTGTGGTCGCAATCAATATTTTCTTGACTTACAATCTTTACTACTTTAGTAGCTTTAACAACCTTTTTCTTTTCTACTTTTTTTGTAGGCATATATTTATTATTAGGAATCAGTAAGTTCAGTTCCCAATCCTCCATTAGCATCAGGAGCTGTAGATTGAGAAATGTATATTCCTTGTCCTGTAGCAGAACCTACACCAGTACAACCCATAAAGGTTGGTCTGATTAATTGTAGATATCCACCAGTACAAGCTGCTCCAAGAACAGCATCTGTCATAATTGTTCCAGTACTAGCCTGTACAAAGTTATAAGCGTTCAAGTCTTTAATAACATTATTAAAGTTCATAGCAGCACCATCGGCTACTTTAATAAAACAAGCAGTTGCAGCAGCAGCAGTAAGAACAGACATATTAATATAAATATTCTCTAACATATTTTCTTTAACTGCACTTGAACCTCCACCAGTTTTAGCATCAATTAAGATGCCATAATGAGCTACTGCACTTCCAACATTAGATTGTCCAAGAGTACAGTTTTTCATTGTTAAACTATCTCCTGCCATCCAGAAGTTAGCCCAACCAGCGTCATCAAGTCCAGCAGTCTTTAGGAAATGACAGTTTTCAATGTATGTTCCTTCTCCATTCTCAATAAATCCATATAAAGATTCATCTGTACTAGAAGCATTCTCAACTTTTAGATTCCTAAATGTATTTCTAGTTCCAGTAACTAATACTGGTGCTAAATCAGTTGCTACACCAGTAACACCCATTTTAATTCTTGCACCTTGTTGACATAATCTTCCACCACCATCCATACCAACGAAATGAACTCTGCTCTTTGAAACAGTTATCATTGCATCAATTTCGTGAGCTGAATGACCATCTAGTAAAATAACATCATTGTTATTAGATTCTACAGCTGCGTAAGCTGACTCTAATGAAGTAAAGAATCTAGTTTTTCCTTGTGGGTCTGGTTTCATTAATTCTTGCATTCTTTGATAATTTTCGCTTGTAGTATCATCTGGGTCAAAAACCACAAAAATTCTTCCAAAGGTAGGGATAATAGATGAGACCATATTAATAAGTCCCATTCCATATCCTGAATTTTGTCCGTATAACATAATTTTTTTGTTAAATCTTATAAGCCCACCACCACCTCTAAATATAGCTTATAAAATATGAATTAAGTTTAAGCATATTGATTAACTTTATAAGAATCTGTTTGTTTGTGACAAAGAACACATTTCTTCATATAATTTTATCAATATTTTTCTACTTTATGCTACGCCATCTCCTGAACTCATACAAATCCATCTAGGGTCTATAATTTCAATAGCATAAGCAGCGTGACAACCGAACTTCCAATCCATTGTTTCAAATTCCTTACCACCGTTATCGGTTGGAGGAATGAAAGTAGGAGATTGAAGAACTTTCAATACAGCGTCTTTGTGATTAAGATTAGCTAAGAACCAATAGTCCTTTTTAGCTGAATTATAAGCACCAGCGGCTGTGGTTGCTAAGTAAGGCAATATAATTAAAGTATATTTGCCTTTATACACATTTGTTACTCCTGAGTTATCTTGCTCTGGAGCAGCAACTGAACGTAAATATTCTAAAGCTGTATTAACAACATTAGGATTGTTATGAACAATAATATGTGTAGGTGTATCAACTACTAACTCACCATTAGTATCAGGGATTTGAGAAGCGAACAAAAGTTCAGCTGCTTCAATTCCACCTTTACTTAAGGCAGGGTTATTAGCGATACGGTTTCTATAAGTGGTAGTTGTTCCTGGAACTGTGTGTTCTGTGTAAGCTAAAGCTTCACCATCACCAACAGTAGTAGTTACAGTATCACCGTCTAGGTTTGTATAAGATTCAGCAGTAGCGAAAGAGAATCTGTGAGTTAAATCCCACTCTAGTCTTTTAGCAGCTGATGTAGCAAGATTTGAGATTCTTCCCATTATCTTGTTATATTTAGCAGCTTTTCGCATCAACCAAGTAATCTTGGTCATTCCACCGATTTCATACACTGTCCAACTCTTTCTATAATTTTGAGTTATGTTTAGATAAGCTAAGTCGCCACCTTCCATTTTTCGTTTGGCAACTGAGTATCCGTCAATACCAGATTCATCACCTGTATCAACACTAACATTCTCTACATCATATAGTTGAGCGGCAGCTTTTGGATATTCTTCGTAGGACTTTCTCCAATAGATTTCTAAGTTATCGCAGAAATCTGGGAAATTACCTCTATTAATTATCTGTGCCATAATTTTTAGTGTTATGCGGCTACGTTAGTGTTGAAGGTTTTGTTAATAACAAATAGTCCTTCAGTAGCACTAATATAGTCCGTACAGGTGACTGCTTTATAAGTATTAGCTGCGGCGTTGACAGTTACGGAATCCGAAATGTCAAGTCCTAATCCTTCATCAGTTACAGCTAGAGTTCCAGTAGCAGTCATTCTAAGTTTAGAATCATTACCAACTGGTAGCATAATAGGGATTTTAGCAGTATTACTATAAAGAAATGTTCCAGTTGTAGCTGCAGTGATTACCTCACCACAATATAAACCTACGATAGGTTCATCTACTCCACCTGAACCTGAATCTGCTGGTTTAGCATATCCACTGTCCATAGCGACTAAAACATCATCAGCAAAAGCTGTTGAAGCTTTCTTTGCTTGCCAGGCCATTTTCCAAAGGCCTGATTCTATTTTTACAGTCATATTTTTCCTGTTAAGGGTTAATTAAATACGTAAAATTAAGGTTTTTACATACCTTTTGGATTTTAACTCCTTACCTGGGAAATTTTCTAAGATTGACAGTTACGGTGTCAGCGAATGGAATCTTATTATTGCTTATGAGCACATCCAATTCTCACAAGCAATGTATAAAATACTATTTCTTTACTTTTAATTGTGCATCTATTTGAGCTAGACTAATCAAATTAGGGTCTTTAACATCAAACATATCTGCAATCATTTTCTTGTAATTCTCTCTAATTGAGGTATCTACTAGGTTAAGAATGAAATCTACATCTATCATCTTGATATTATTTCTTAACATATCCTTTAGAATACCTACAATAAGACTATTAAACTTTCTTTGTCTTACTTGACCATCATCATATTTCTCAGATGACCTTACTGCTTCAAATTGGTCATTAGTAAAGTCTTCTGCACTATCATTTTCATATAAGACACCTACTAAATCTATTTCTGGTTTGTCTGATATTGCATATTGTTTTACCAATTGTGAACCAATATATATATTTTCTTTCTTTGACATATTATTATTATTATGGGTTAACAAATGAAATCTCTACCTTTACTGGTTCTTTAATACTTCTTAATAGTTCTCTAGTATCTTCACCAGCATTATCGCTTAACTTATCTAGTTTAATATGATCAACATTACCTTCTTTCTTAATCACTTCACCATATACTAATTCTCCTGAACGAGTAAAATAAACTTGATCTACCTTTCCTGAACTCCAATCATCTATTGATGAATAGTATTCAGCTTGTAATATTTCTCCGACTACTACATTAGCATTAGTAGGACTATATACTAGACGATTATTAAGACTAGACTTTGAGGAAGTAATAATATGAGGTTTATTATCAACGTCTCTGATTATCTTTAGGAATACTCTATTGTTTCCTCTTTCCTTTGGTTTATCAAGATTCTCTCCTGCGTGCATTTGTTCTTCCATTGACTTTACCTTTAAAGCCATTTCATTGAAATCACCAACCATCTTATCTAATTTCTTTGAATCAACAAAGATTCCTTCTGGTTTTGGTGTTTCTACTTTAATTTCTTCTGCTGGTTCTTCTTTAAATTCTTCTTTAAAGGGTTGTTTTTCAATTAAATCTTTTCTCAATCCTTCTCTTTTTATATCTTCCATATATTTATAGTTAAATTATCTTAACTCCTTTCTTATACTTCTTCTTATCATCTGCTGTAAGTCCAAATTTGTTGCCAAACTCTTTACTAGCTTTAGATTCTATACCTTTCTCTGTATCAGGTGATGCAGATACTCCGTGAGAAGCAGTGGTTAATGGATTAGATACACCTACTGGAGCTAAACCAGTTGATAGAAATGCTTTGACCACCTTATCGCCAATTTCAAATTCAGTATTAGCTTCAATGTTTAATGTTTCATAAGATTCAATGATTTTCTTTTTCAATTCCTCATCACTACCAACCATACTACGAATTGCTTTGTCTTTCCAATTCTCTACTAGTTGGTTCTTTGTCTTGTCTTGACCATCTTGCAAATCTTCTATCTGTTGTTTAAGAACCAATTCTTTCTCATCAAACTTAGCTTTCTCTTCAACTGACATATTTTTAACCCTTTTAAAGTTAAAGTCTTTATCTCTAAGACCTTTAAGCTCTTTCTCTTTAGCTAAAATTTCAGTATTACTCTCATCAAGTAGTTTCTTTATTGACTCAGGAGTACCTGGGAATTTTACTTCCTCACCATCTTCATTGAAGTATGTTTTCTCTATAGGTTCAACTACAGGTTCTACTGGGTCTTTTTCTTCTGACATTTTTAATGTGCTTTCCTTTGTGTTATCTAACGCAATATGTAAGTGGTGTACACTTCACTAACAACCTTTGCGAAGGCGAATAACACTTAATAATTAACTTAATTGTTAAACTTATCTTAATAGTTAGCTTTCAGCTGAGGAGTAATATTTGAATTGGTCGTCACCACATTACTCCCATCTAGGTATTTGCGTCCTATCGGTCGCATAATCTAAGTTGATTTACCTGGGTTCTTAAGATTCCCGACTGGAAACTAACTATTAAATTACTTATTATTAATTGTTTCTAAAAACTCAGTCATTGTATCAGGATTATAACCGTGAGTAGTCTGACAATGTACTAAATACTCTGCTGTAAACCAATAGTGTGCTGATAATGCAAACTTACTCTCGTTAGGATGTTTATTTACTATGCCATCTTTAAACTTCTTACTACAATAAATACACTTTTTCTTCTTAGATAACTCTATCCATAATGTCTGTAGTTTATTAGGATTATTCATTGCTTTTACCAAATCTTTTTCTAAATCCATATATTTGTTATTAAATCATATCTTGAGGATTAAAATCTTCCTTTGGTTTGTTTTCACTCTCAAAGATTGAGTTTATTCCTTCAAATATCTTATAAACTTCTTCATTGCCTATCTTTGTAAATCTCATTCTCTCCAATCCCTCTAGGGTCTTAACTTCATCACCTATAACATCTCTTTTAATCTGTATTATCTTATCCATTACTTTCTTGAATACCTTACGGCTAAAGATAACACTAACTGACTTCTTATCTGCTTCTGATAGGTCTAATTTGTCTATTACTGTGTTTATATCCATATTATTTAATCTTTTTAATAATCTTCCTAGTAGTTGGTATTCCTAACTTTATTTCTGTTTTAAATCCCTCGTGCTTATCATTACTATAATATTCATAAAGCATATTGTTATCATTATCTATATCTAGTAAATATAAATTATAACCAATACCTCCCCATAATTCTTTTCCACATTTATCACATTTGCTATGAGGACTATCTCCGTAGATACACTCTATGACTCCTCCACAATGACATATTTCCTTTTTAGGACTAAATGTTTTAGTTTCTGTAGGAAATTCATATCTTAATGAATCATAAAAATACTTTTTACCAATCTTTATAAAGATATTATATAACAAACTTCTTTTCTTCTTTCTATAATGTGCGTACATATTATTATTTTAATTATAAGTATCGCTTTTTCTATGCTTGATTTTGAAGAGTGTTTATACTAGGCTTTTGGGGAGTTTTTACACTAGGAACTTGAGGTCTTTGACCAGCTCCTGCCTGTCCTTGTTGCATTGGACTAATACTTTGTTGTCCTTCAGTAAATAATACATCTTTTTCTTCTTTAAGGATTTGAGACCATCTAGGCTTTAATCCTTCTAGGTTAGTTGATTCTATACCAAATAGGGCTACTGTATCAGCTATATCTTGTTTAAACATAGCCTTTCTTACCTCTGATGTTTCTTTCTCAGTAGGAGTAATTTCAATATACCATTCATTATTTAGATTTTTAATCATATCTGCTCTCAAATATGTTATTTTAACAGGTTTACCAGTTAGTTTCTCAAAAGCATCTTCTTCTCTCTCTATTGCTTCAGGAGTATTAGGAGTATTATCTTCTGTAAATTTAACCATTCTAATACCTTGTTTACCTTGAAAACTAGCAGGAGCTGATATAGTTCTATACATACTCTCAACCTTACCCTTAACTCCAGTAATCTTCTTATCAATAGGTTCTGTCCAATGTTTTAGGATATTAACTATTCGTCTCTTACACATCTCTCTTTCCCAGTTGATTACACCTAATACATATAAACCAATCTTAGTTAAACTCTGTCTCATATTGTTCATTGACTCAGTAGCAGTTTGTTTCTTGTCTTCAGTACCTTCAAATTGTTTAGATACAGTCATATCATCTAACACAGCTTGTAGCATTTGATAAGCATTAACTTCACCTGTGCTTACTCCTTGATGAGTTACAAGAGGTTTTAATTGATCAGGAGCTACATTAGGAGTTATTGTTCCAGCATTAAATATGTCTGAGTTTAATATACGATTACTAGCATTAGCATAAGGAGGCTTATAGCTCTGTTGAGTCTTGAGTATCATTAGTCTTAGGAACTCATCTAATACTGCCTGAGCTACCTTAGTCTTAGCAGGAATACTTTTAGCATAAGCAAAGAATGGTATTCTCTCTACATCTCCTTTGGTTAAACTATATTTTCCATCTCCTGTCATTTCTGATAAAGGAAAACCACAAGGGAGCATCATTACTCCATTAATAACTAACATATACTCATTAGACCACTTGTCTTGGTATTTAATAATCTCTACCATTTCTTCGTTAGTATCATATAGTCTCCAATTAGCGAACTCTGTATCATCTTCTGTTTTACTATCTAATTGATTAACTTGAGTAGGTACATTCTCCCATCTCTTCATCTTGCCATATAGCTTCTCAGCGTCATAATATGGCTTGTATTCTACTGTATATAAATAGGGTTGTTTACTTACTAGACTTTCATTGATATTACCTAGAAATACTTTAGTTCCTTTAATAAGATTTATCTCACATTGTCCTAGTCCTGTTTTTAATACTTCTGTCCATTCTATTTTATCTACATCTTTTTCAAACCAATTCTTATCCTTTAGTTCCTTTTGAATGTGTTTAGGTTCAACAAATAACTCCTCAGCAAATGCTGTTCCTTGGTCAAATAACTCCTTATAGAATAGTTCTCTCTTTAATCCATCATAGTCCTCTAGGATTCTAGACTTCTTTACCATTGCTTCAACTGCTTCTGATAATTGTTGAACAGGTAAATCATCTTTACTAAAGGCTTCAATGTCTGGCTCTAGGTTTAAGTTCAAGATTGTGTTCAAGATAATATTCTCCTTCTCCATTGTAGTGCCTGTAACTATTCTTGGGTCATTCTTATTATTCTTTGGTGGATTATAACTTATACCAGCTTTCTTATTAGTTCTATAGTTTTCTGTATAAGTTAAATCATCATACTCTGTATGAGTTTGTTCTCTTGACTCTTTAGCTGATGTGAGTCTATCAATGATAAATCCTCTATACTTCTGTTCATCGGTTGTATAGTTTGGTAGCTTTATATCACGATTATCATTATCTTCTGATATTTGGGCTTGGTTTTCTTTTTTCTTCATATATTATATATTATTTAGACAACAGGACTTTTAACCTTTAATACCCTTAAAGGAAGATGTAGAATGTAGAATATCTACATATAGATGACACAAGAAGTAAACATCTATTGCAACTAAGTTCTTCTACTAGATGACACATTCAGTAAACATCTATTGCAACTAAGCTTCTACACCATAAATCCATATTTCAAATTTGCTTCTTTCCTAGCATTTATAGCTTCTTCTTTTAATAAATGGCAACCCAACGATATTGATTTTTTATTTACAACTATAGTTGATTTCCATTTACCACTGGTATTATCAAAATAAACACCATTGAAGCCAGATTTATTATTCTTTTGTAGTATTCTATTCTTACTATTCTCAAGACTACTCACATCTCTTAGGTTTCTTATACTATTATCTGTTTTAATATGATTAATATGGTCAATCTCTTGTTTAGGAAAATGTCCATATTTATACAACCAAGCAAGACGATGAGAAGCATACTGCTTACTATTTATCTTTATTATTGTATAACCATCTTTTGATAATGTACCTGCTACATCATTTTTCTTTACTCTTAATGTTTCTTTACATTTCTTCCATCTGAATATCCCAGTCCTTTTATTATATTTCAGATACATTTTCAATTCCTTTTGATTTAACAATTCTTCTTTGTTAATTTTCATAATTAGTCTTATTAATTATTAAGTATAGGCAGGGTAGCAAATAAGACTCACTACCCATTTAATCCGTCAAACCTATTATATTGTCAATTCAATGCTCTAATATTTCAACAAGGCTTATTAAAAGGTTAGGTGAGAAGTCCTGACACTCATTTACCCTAACTTTCGCATAAGACCCTTTAATATATCTTGAGGAATGGTTTTACTTGCATATCCCTAAAGCAAGGTTCTTCTTGTGTATTTTTTATAAATTATTGTTTTGGTACTAACTGTATGTTATTTACTACTCTCATAGTATATCCGTGTTTATCTAGTACAGCTTGTATCTCTGCCATTACTACTTGGCTTTTCTTTTGTTGTTCTTTTATTAAAAGCTCTTGAGCTTCTTTAACTTTAACTGATTCTAAGGCTTCATCTATCTTTTTGTCGTCTTCTTTTGTTAATTCTATCATATTATTGTTTTAATTTATAATTATCAATCGCTTTTTGTAGAGCATCTTCTAATTCTTTTTCAATCCATTCTCCAATAAATTCTAAACTATCATCTTTTTTTCTATTACTAACTCTCACTTCCCACATATTAGGCTTTTTAGAATTAAACTTTGAACCTCTTTCTAGTGAAATAATATCATAATGCTTTTCTAAAAACCTTATCATTTGTTCTATAGTCATATTTATTGTTTTAATTTATAAACACAGGCTTCCCATAGAGCATCACATAGATTACTCTTTTCAAATAATGTAAATGTTTCTTCAGCTATCATAGGCATTGTTTCAACAGAAAAGAAATTGTCTTCTAGTAAATCTATTGTCATCATATCATCTCCTAAAAACTCAATCAAGTCAGCAATTCTATCACCACCAGTATAACCTAATGCTCTTAACTCTTTTGTTTGTTTACTTAATAGTCTTTTCTTCATATTTGTTGTATTAGTGAATAAGGGTCAAGTGGTTCATTATCTAATGGTTCTTGTTGATAATCATAATTAGTCATCTTATCGTGTACTATAGCTGTGTATCTAAGCATATCAGCAGCGTGAGAAGTAAAATCGTGTACTGGCTTATCTCCAAAACATCCTCTTAGGTCATTCCACTCTTTTTTATACTGTCCTATATAATCTAGGAATGTTTCACACTTCTTCTCATCTACCCATAGTTTATTAAGGAATAGTCTAGCAACATTGATACCATCATCTATCTTCATATTAGGAGTTATCTGGAAGTTTATACCTAAGTTCTGTCCTATCTCCCATCTACTCTTACCTGAACTAAACTCTCTTACCTTTATATCGTGTGGAGCAAAGTGTTCTCCATAGATATAAGGTTTAGTATGTAGGTAGTTTATATAAAAATCTAATCCTTTACCTGTATTCTCATAGTAGTCTATCATTCGGTATTCATTATTTACTACTTGATAGAAACCTATTGATGTAGCATCTCCTACTCCTAGATCCCATACTGTATGAACTTTTAACTCCTTGTCTTGTGGTACTTGTTTTATTCTTCCACTACTTCTCATCTCTGATAACTCTTGAGAATAATAAGCTCCTTTAATAGCTGCTTCGAATGAACAATACCACTCCTGGTTATACTCATCATTAGTCATTATTGCTTTACTATCTAGTAGTTCTGCATCATTTATGAGTTTAGTATCTTCTACTGTTAATAATAGTCCTAACCAATTATCAGTCTTTCTTGCTACTTGATATAATCTATGGAAATCATTCTTACCTTTAGGAGTTCCTATCCATATAGCATAACCTTCGTGGTCTGCTAATGCTGGTCTTATAATCTCTGTAAATATCTTACTAGGCTGTTGGCTATATTCATCAAATACTACTCCCCATAGTCCTAATCCTCTTAAAGAGTCTGGATTATCAGCACCATATAAAGTTATTCTACTACCATTTCTAAAGTCTGCTCTTAGTTCTGATTCATTAAATACTACACCATCTATCTTACGAGCATATTCTTTTAATATATCCCAAGCTATATTCTTTGCTTGTTTATAAGTAGGAGCAATATAAGCATACTTACTTCTCTCTACCCTTACTGCATCTCTTATCAAATGATTGATACTAGCAAAAGTTTTACCAGATCTTCTATGTGCAACTATTACTTTCCATCTTTCTTTACCTTCGTGTAATGCTTTGGTCCAAAGTCTTGGACTATATATTATCTTTGTATTTTCCCCAGTCATAGTTTTGTACTTTAACTTCTGCTTCTATCTTTTGTTTAGGTAAACCATCTATCATCTTTATAAGTAAATCTCTAGTCTTTTCATTCTTCCAATAATAATCTATTAGGGCTTGATATTCTTCTGGGTTATTCTTCTTTACTTCTTTTAGTTTCTTTTTAATGTCAGTTAATAATGAGATACTTCCTTTATTTCTTCCAGAGTTTTTAGGTCTAGTTAAGAATCTTCCTTTCTTATCTCTTGCCACTTTATCTCCACAATCTTGAGGAATATTATCATCACTCTTATCTTCTTTTGTCAAGTCATACTCATCATTAGAGTTTCTAGTTTTCATATTATCTATTTTAATATCTTCTATATTCATTGGTTTATATATAATGGTTGAGCTTTTGTGTAATCATTTAATCTAGGTCTTCCTTTACCTTTATAACTATTTCTATCTAAATATAAATATTCATCTCTAACTGAAGTTTGACCAACTGTGAATATATCTAAAAGATGTTTATCAATAGTTCTATTAGATAATTCTTTTAATACTTTAATCTTATCTTCTTTCTTCATATATTTATTTGTTATATCCATTACTAAATTTTTAAATATACAATTCTTTCCCATATTATCAATAAGGTATTTTATTATCCTATTTTCTAACTTAATATTATCTTTATCTATCAAAATATGTTTTTTATACCCCATTGGTTTATATCCCAAATCCATATGTAATGCATTTCTCCAAAAGGGAACTTTTATATGTTTCATACGATTGTTATAGTCAACTATCTTATTTAAACTTCTTATATCGTCTCCTATCGCTTAACTTTTCCCTACTTTTAGCCGATTTATGTAAAACCCACCATATCCATACCTTTATGCGATTTAATCTAGTTTGCAGATTCATCTCTTAAATCTTTTAAAATCTTTCCTAAACTTATGGTATATTCAAAAACATACTTACCATTTTCTTCTTCGTATGGAATATGACAATCTTTTCGGATTATCTCAGCCTTTTCTCTATTTAATATTATTATTTTAGACATAATCTCCATTAGAATAAATCCAATACTTATTATCCATATATTTGATAGTTAACTTTCAGCTACAATTATTACCTTTATCTAGTTAGCCGAAGCGCTAGATGTTTAAAGTGGTAATAATTTAGCTCTGAGTAAAGAATAGTTGTTATATATCTGTTGCGTGAAAATATAACTAACATCTTCCTTAATTTGCAACTGAAAACTAATTATGTTGATAACAAAAGCTCATAGTAAATCTCCTGATGTATAAATATAATCTAAAAATTTTGTTTCCGTGTTTACCATATATTGTAAAAATGCATTTGTTCTTTATATATTCTACTATTTTCCTGACATATCTTATCTTCTCTGGCGATTCTAGTCATCTCCATTCTATCTAATATTCTATGTATGTCTTTATAATTCATATACTAAAAAAGAGCAGCTTTAAAAAGCTCTCTCGTTATTCTAATTGATGTGAGAAGATAGACATAGAAAAATATTATTTCTTACACTATTCATTATACCATA
>Ga0207997_1000592_pt1 | contig 18498 bp, 19 predicted proteins | sample AntAceMetag02UKN_FD_184777 | JGI IMG/M metagenome (GOLD analysis project Ga0207997, IMG submission 184777) | Saline lake microbial communities from Ace Lake, Antarctica - Antarctic Ace Lake Metagenome 02UKN (SPAdes) (version 2) | ecosystem: Environmental > Aquatic > Non-marine Saline and...
CAACTAACCAAATAAATATGTCTAAACAACGAGAAATAAAAGAAAAAATATACAAAGCAATGGATAGTTTTTTGGTAGAAGCTAAAGACCAAAATGGAAATGACCGTAGTTTGCATTGTTTAAATAAAGATAGGCATTTATTTGTTGAGGAAATGGAAAAGATTTTAGCAGACCAAGACAAGAAATTTAAACAAAACATAGGATTCTTACGCCAGTGGCTTAATGAAAGTCGTATAACAGATGAAAGCAAGCTGGTAACTAATGAGGAGATTGAACACTTTTTAACCCCCACAAAATAACAACTAATCTTATTTAATATGTCAAAACAAGAGAAGAGGTGCTTAGTTTACCCTTTCTTAGCAAGATATTGTAAGGGCGAACAGATAGTCGACAGCCTAACTTGTCTTCTCTTGTTTGGAATTTATAAGTAAATAAATATGTACACATTCAGCCGACAAATTAGCCAACGTCTTTTAGAACTTGGTATTGATATTCCTGATTGTAATGTATGCAATGGTGCGAAAAAAGTTTGGAAAGATAAAAATGAAGCCGAACAAGGCAATGAACGAACTCATCCCTGCCCTGCTTGTGATAATCAATTATTAACCCTCTCAAACCTCCTCTGCCTGTTGCCAGTGATAGGGGAGAAGTTAAAGGATAAAGAAGATTGGAAAGAAGCAACTTGTGAAGTTTGTGAAAATAATCCTTGTATCAGTGAATATGCAGAATGTGGGGGTACTTGGATAAAATGTCACGCTAGACGTATATCCCACATCTTCCTATCTAAATCAGAAGAACAAGCATACAAGGAAGCAGAGGAATATATTTTAAAACTTATTAAATAAATATGACAGATTATAACCAATTTCGGTACATACCGAAAATGGTCTACATCTACCAAAAATAAATTAAGGATTTCTTTAAAGATTTATAAATCGTTCTTTCAACCAGAGAGGTGAACAGTGCAAAAGCGAAGTACCAATCGCAAGGCAGTACGCACATCAGACTACCTAAGGAGAGGAAGTGATGAGCGAAACAAGATATGTCGCAACAAGATGTCCCATCTGCCTAAGGTACAAAACATCGGACAACCGATGGGTAGATGTCTCGTATATGAAACAATTAGTACACATCGCAGTTGATATGGACACAGTTCATATCAGATGTCCTCGTTGCAGAAAGGTAAGTGAGTAATGAGCAACATAGCAGTGTGCTTGTGTGGCAGAATCAAATATCACGAGAAGTGGATAGGTGTATATCCAGAATTGGTTATGAACCTATTGGCACAGGAAATAGTGCCAGAGGTAGTAGATTGTGATAGATGTGCAAATGCACTGAATAAGCCCAAGGTAACAACTGGAGCATTGCTTCCAACGCTCGGCAGGCTCGGGTAAGCAGTTCGGGGAGGGATAGCAAATCTATCCCTCCTCGCAAATTTAAAACTATAAAAAAGAAATATGTATAAACCCATTGAAAACCCAACAAGAAAACAAATAGAAAAATATCTTGCTAAAATTGACTGGTATTTAAGAGGTCATGGTTGTGAACATTATTATCTTTACAATCACAAAAAGAAATGTACTTATTTATATTTGCTTTTTCCTGATACTGATTCACGATTAGCACTTGACTCAAAAGATTATAAGACACCATCTTTTACTTTTTATATGAAAGAAGTAGTTATGGAGCTTTTGGATGATACAAAAGGCAATTATAATGCTGTTTCTTTTAAAGGAAAAGATAATAAATCTATATTTATTCTTTGTTCAAATTACGATAAATCCTAACCAAACCATTTATCAATTATATATAGGGATATGAAAGAAGAATTGAGTAAATTTGGTGATTATAATGAAGAAGATGTACCCAATAACCCTCGTGATGGAGTCGACATAGCAATAACATCGCTAATGATATTTATTGGAATAATATTACTAATACTTTGTTATCAGCAAATGTTTTCTAGTCTACTTAAATCAAGGAATGATAAAATTGTTGAACAGCAATTTATCAAACATAAAAACGAGTGTCAGGCATATTTTGAAAGGAACTCTGGTGGTCAATTTAATGACAAAGTTGTTACTTATTCCAAGCCTACCTTTTTAGAAAATCAGTGTTCATTTTCTGTGTGTAATAAAGATGTTGATTATTCAATGGTACAGAATATCTGGGAAGAAATAAATATATTTAGAAATAACTGTGGTTGGGTTTATTTTAAACTATGATAAATAGATGTATATTTTGTAAAATAAGATTTAGTACTAAAGTTAATATATATATATGCAAATTCTGCAACACACGAGAGAAAAGAAGACAAAGAGATATAGAAGAACAAAATACAATAAAACAAAAATTTATTAAAATTATTCGTGATATTCTTAGTTATAAAATAATTAAAGAATTATCAAAGAGAAAGCCCGTATTAGTAAAAAAGAAAAGAAAAAAGATTAAAAAGGTTAAAAAAGTTAAAATTATCAAGGAAAAGATTATAAAACCAATACTAATTAAAAAAGAAGTTAAACCTAAAATAAAATGTAAATATTGTTCTAAACCTTTAGTAAATAAAGAAGATATAGCATCTGGTTTTCATAGAGGGTCTTATAAAGAACAAATGTTAAATAACAAACAACCAATACCTAAAGACTTTGATTCTGTTAGGCGTTAGCTATATATATAATCCTTTCTAAGTTGGAGGGATGATTGTATATCTAACGATATACGAGGAAGAGTACGCTTTAAATAGTGTACTCTTTTCCATTAACAAAAAAGACCGATTAAGGTCTTTCTTGCTTGTATCCCCATACAAATTTATACAGCTCCGTCTTGTTGGTCTTCTACAGACTCTACTGGAGCTTCTTTTTCTTCTTCTTCCATAGTTTGTTTTTAATTGATAAATATAAACCATAAGATGTATATAATGATTCCCCAGAATAATCCTAAATTTACTATACTAAAAAACTTGCTCATATCTTATTAGTAAGTTCGTTATATTTTGTTTCGTTTATTCCAATAAGTTTTCCTGACTTTGCCATAGCCCTGACAAATCCGTCTAGCTTTTCTTTAGTATCCAGTGTAATCAATTTGTTATCTTTAAGCTCATAAATCTGTCCTAAATCATCACTACGCATTACATACTGTCTACCGTCATCAGTAAGTTCATCAATAGCATCTGTATTAAATGATTCTAGTTTCTTTAATAGCTTAAACCCTACAACTTTTCCTACCCCTAGTCCATAGTTCCAAGCTACTTTCTTTTCAAAAGGAATATACGAATCAAATATACCGTCAAACTGATTCTCTACAAAATAATCATTATCTACTGCGTGATTATGTTGGTTGTTAGTTCTTCGTTGAATTACATCAGTATTCCAGTTATATCCTGCATAAACAGAAGTTATAATAGGCGAATAAGTCTTTATGTCATTGAATAAAACTGTTGGTACTCTCTCATAAGTAAACTCTACATACTCTGTCCATTTTAAACCTCTATCTAAAACGTCTTGTGGAATTGCTTTGTAATATTCGTTCCAAGTATATCTTTCAGGTGTAACCCAAACACTCTCTGCTACAACACCGTTCTTACGGATTGACTGTAAGACATTGTTAAACGAATTTCCTCTATAATTAGTTCCTGATAACTTTGCAGTGAAAGGATCGCTTAAATTAGCTTCACCTTTCTCATCATATAATCCAAAGTGTTCAAAGATTTTAACAAGCTCTTTAGTATCGTCATCTGCATTTCCGTCATCACACTTAATCTTCATTAAGTTCATTTTCTGTTCTACTACGTTGTGAGTAGAGTAAGTGGTACACGCCATTGTCTCGGAACTTTTATCTCGTTTCTGTCGCTCTCCTGTACTACGATACTTCTTCCAGTTCTTTGTAGTATTAAAAATCTTTCTAGTAGCTCCTAGTTCTACTTCCCAATCCTCTAATTTTTCTTCGTGTCTAAAACCATTATCAATATTAGGTCGCTTTAAAATCCTGTCTAAAAGTGAAAGCCAATAATTTATGTCTATATATTTATTCATATTTTTCCTTTCTATAACTTGCAATTACCTTTCTTACTATTCCATAGATAACTGTTCCAGAAGCTACAATAGCACCAGCAGAACTTATAATAGTATCAAGCTGTGTTTCTGATAAATCTATTTTAAAATAAGCTACTACAAAAAGTATTAAAGGAACGAAAGCTTTAATTGTTAAACTAACTTTGTTTTTGTTTACGCTTGAACCTAGTAATTTGTGCATATATTTATTTAATTATTCTTTAATAATTGCTACTTTTGGAAACAAGGCAAGCCAAGCTTGATATTTAACAAGGTCTGTTTCGTAATTTGTCTTTGCTGTCTGCATAGATGCAATACTTTCAGTACAATTAGTTTGAGTAGTAGAAATAGCTTCAGTATGATTACTAATATTTCCAGTAACAATATCTATTAGGCTTTGTACTTCTTCTCTACTATATTCAAGAACTTCATCAGTAGGTTTGGTAAAAGATTTTGTTATTTCAACAACATCAACATCTACAACTTTCTTTAGTATAGAAACTTCGTCTGCAACGGTAACAACTTTTTGTATTGTCGCCGCACTCACTATTCCAATACCTGAAACTAGAATAAGAGTAATTATAATTATTTTTTTCATATATATTTTTAGTTACTTATTATATGTTGTTCTATTGAATTAGTAATCATATTATTTAACTCCTCGTAATCAGGTTTATTAACTACTGAATTAACTATAGAACCTGTTACTGCAACCAAAACCATAATCACCAAGCCATACATTAGCCTTTGTGTAATTATTCCAGCATATCTTTCGTCTGCTTCTTTAAATATAGCCTTTGGCATTTCTGCAACGTGTACTAATAAATCTTTAACGTCATTTTTTACCTCTCCTATTTGTTCTTGCATATTATTAATTATTTTATCTGTGTCCATAGTTATTTTATTTATTAAAATATTTGAGCTGTTACTCCAGCTTCTGCCACAATAATTACAACACCAGAGCCACCAACTCCTCCATCTTGACCATAAGTTCCACCACAACCACCTCCTCCACCACCTAAATTATCTGTTCCATTAACAGGAATGGCATTATCAGCACTACCTGCACCACCACCACCTGCTCCTCCTGCACCTACAGTAGTATCATTTTCTATTCCTCCACCACCTCCACCTGCGTATGTAACCGCAGAACCACTTATACTATTAGAAATTCCATCGCCACCATTTCCACCGTGTGTGACTATACCATTATCTCCGTTTTCATTTGCTCCTCCACCACCACCACCAGTAAAAGGTTGTCCACCTACTCCACTAGAATAACCTGTACCACCATCACCTCCTTGGCTTCCAGTTCCTGCTTCTGCTGAATGTCTAGCTCCTCCTCCGCTACCTCCGTCTGAGCCATCTGCTTCAGGATATCCTCCTCCTCCACCTCCACCCAATGCAGTTATTGTACTAAATACAGAATTTTCACCATTAACGTTGGTAGCTCCACCATCTCCAACAGTAACTGAATATTCTTGTGCAGTAACAGCAAAAGAAGCATCATATTGATATCCTCCTCCTCCGCCTCCGCCAGCTGTCCGATTGCTAGTTCCTCCGCCACCGCCACCAGCGACAACAAGAACCTCTACATTTCCAGCACTAGTTGGAGTATAAGTTCCATTGCTTGTGTATGTATCAATTGCATAAGCAGTTGGAAGTATAAAATCTTTTATCTTATCAAGAAAAGTAAGGCTAGTTTCTTTATTAAAAATTTCTGGAGTAGTGGTTGCACCTTTTACTATGTCATAAATAAATCCATTATCTTTAAACCATAAATTTTCTGAGTAAAAAGCTATTGAAACTTTTTTATTTTTTTTCTCTAAAATTTCAGCATTTGAAAAGCTTTTATTTTCTTTATCATAATATACATTATTTGTAGCAATATTTTCTGAAATATAATCATATTCAACTATAACTTCTGGGACCAAAATATATTCTATATTATCTATAATAGTATCAGTTGTTGATGCAGTATCTCCACCAAAAATAGGATTATTAACTAATTCTCTATGATAAATAGTTCTTTCTTTATATTTTAATATCTTATCCTTTTGTGCTTTAAGTTTTAAATTATTGGGTATACTACCTGCTGTGAATTTTTCATTATTAACAACACAGCCACTAACTATAATGACCGTTAAAAATAATAGAATTGTTAATATTTTTTTCATATCTACTTCCTATCTTCTAAATATTCAATAACAAAGGTAAGCATTTGTGGAGTTCCTGACGCTGTACCAAAATGAATGCCTAGCCAATCTCCTGCGTCTATACTAGGATTTGCTAAAGTACCGTCATCTTCTGCTCCGTCTGCATCACAAGTTATAATTGCATCTACTGTCGTAGTTGAACCACCTGTTGAGCTTGCTTCGTAAATTTCTATATCTTGGTCTTGTCCTGTCGTGTCAGTAGGGTCTGTAATACAGAATATCTTTTTAATCGTACCTGCTTGGATGAATTTAGTTAGTGGATAATCTAAACCTGATAAATCGGTAGGTACATTAACTGTTTTTTCTATTGTACTTGTTGCAGAATAAACATTAACTTTTCCATTGCCATAAGTTAGTAATTGTCCGATTGTTTCGTCATAAGCAACCTCGCCTACTGCATCTACTGTTGGATTTGCTCCGTTAGGTATTTCAAGTGAAGTTGCTCCACCAAAGTCTACTGTTGAGGTTGCGGTTACTGCTCCACCTACAAATAAATCACTTGAGATATAACCTGAACCGTGTACAGAGAATAGATTAGATGGAGTTGAGGTTGCTATTCCTACGTTGCCTGTTGCATTCACAATCATCACATCTCCGTCATTTCCTACAGCAGATGAAAACATGGCTATTGCACCTGTGGAAGTCGCTACTTCTAACATAGCATCTGGTGTGGTGTCGCCGATACCGACAGTGCCTGCTACATTTAGTCCTCCACCAGAAGTAAAACCAGTATTCCAATTACCAATATTTGAAATAAGCTGACTTTGCATATCTAAATATCCTGTTGCAAATGTATTACCAGTAAGACATATTTCAGCACCTATTAAATTTAATATATTGCCACCAGAATCAATCGTAATTTTTCCGCTAATTTTAAGCCCTGTACCATCACCATCCCATCCCTGTTCAATATATGAACTTGCAGGATTGACTCCTCCTGTTCTGGATAAAGTAATCCTTGCAGGATTATCATCTGAAACTTCTAATCTAGAAACAGGACTATCTGTGCCTATACCTACCCTGCCATCTCCATTTATGCCGTTCACCCATAAGGATGGGGTGGATGAGCCTTGGTTTGAAACCACAAACGAGGCAGTTTCTGTGCCTTGTTCTACTGCTAATAAGCCCCAAGGTGTACTTGAAGCCACGCCAATACTTCCTGTATTCGTTAAATCAAATGTAGCCGCATCTATATTAGCTGTCCAAGGGGTTTGTGCTTCTCCTGATGGAGTAGTAGTTGCAATTACATCACCAGCCGCATCTACTGCTAGAAAAGCTCCTGCTGCGTCTGCTAAAGATGTAATAGCAAAAGTTGTAGAAGTTGCGGCTGTTAAACTGGTTTCGCCTGTTACTGTAAGACTTCCTGCTCCTACTGCTCCTGTAGTATCAAAAGTACCTGCTCCTAAATCAATCGAAGTAAAGCCCGAAGTTATAGAACCTGTATCTAAAGCTCCTACCTCTACCACGTTCGCTAGGGTTGTAAGGGTTGTATTCGTAGCCTCAAGTACACAAGTAGTTCCGTTACAAGTAAACTCTCCAAAGTCTGCTGATGCTAGATTATCGGGATTGATTGCTACTGCGGTTATTTCTTGACCTGATAGAGTTAGAAAGTCCTCGCCTGCTAGTGTAACTTCTAAATGTGAAGCTGTAGTAGTAGCAATAACTAATCCTGTATCATCTACTGCCAAAAAAGTACCTGCTGGGGTAGCTAGGTCTGTAAGCCAAGTATTACCACTAACTGTTAATTGAGTAGTAGAAGCATTACCAAATTGTTGTAAAGCTGTCCAAGTATTTGCGTTACCAAGATTAAGTCCAACTGTACGGGCTGTTGCTCCGTCATAAGAACCTGAAAAGGTTAGCGTTGCGTCTGTAGCTGTAAGGGCGTTTAAAGTACCTCCAAGAGATACGCCACTAATTGTTGAGTTTGTAAGATAGGCATTGTCAATCGTGCTACTTGCTAAATCCCATTTGTTATTCCACGTTGTTGCGGATGAGATATATGAATCAGTAATAGCTGTACCCTGATACCCACCTTGTACAATATTTCCTGATGAATCTACAGCAAAACCATTGCCTGAATCATTAACTGATAATATCCATTCAGGAGTTGATGAGCTAAAACCTACATTACCGCTTCCCATAAGAGTCATCATATCAGTTCCTGCGTTACGGAGAACAATAACAGTTTCTTCATTTGCCAAAGCAACCATATCAGTTCCGCTTTTTTTAAACCCAGTTAAAATAACAGCTGGTATTGTATCTGTTGGGTCAGCTACTCCTATTGTGCCACTCATAAATAAACCACTTTTATTAGCAGCATCAGAAGCACCTATAATTCTCAATCCACCGTCATCAGTACTACCAGAAACAATCCTACCATAATAATCAGTTGGCAACCATATTGTCATTCCGTGATTTAATCCTGGGTAAGATAAGCCTAAAGTACCACCTGCAACTTCTAATAAATGTTGTGGAACTGATGTACCTATACCTACATTACCTTCAAAAGTTGCTGTATCAAGTACTTGTAGAGTAGAGGAAGCATAGATAGCAGATTTAGCCCATATTGGAATAGTTGTAGATGGAGTTAAGTTATTTACACCAAAATTAGTTTCTTGTGTCCAGTCTGAATCGCTTCGTAAAAGATAAGAATTTAAATCAGATTGCAACGGTATTACATATCCTGTATCTAAGGCTACTGCTAGAGTTCCTGATGTTGTGATAGGATTTCCTGATACTGTTAGTCCAACAGGTACTGACATATCTACCGAAGTTACTATTCCACTTCCTGTTGTAAAACCAAGAGTAGATGTAGCAACTACATCATAAGTTCCACCTGCGTTGCCTACTAGCATTTGTCCGTAAGTTGGAGGGGTAGATGTTCCTGTGCCACCTTGATATGGGAATAATTTAGTACCGCCTAACATTTCTGCACCAGTACCACCATATAACTGATTAAACTCATCAATAGAAAGCTCTATCGCTTGTGCGGTAGTGAAAGTTAGTAAGAAAGCTAGGATTGTGATTAGTTGATTTTTGATTTTCATAGTGGTATAATTGGTTTAGATTGATTGAGGCAATCATTATTGGTATAATGTATTAGCTCGTGGATATACGCCTCAATCGTATTGAAGCGAGCGTTTTTGATTATATGATTACTAAAAAATGTTTATGTTGTAAAAAAGGGTTTGTTAAAAAATATACTGGTAAAAAAGGCAAAGATACAAAATATTGTTCAAGAAAATGTTATCATAAAAGCCAAATTGGTAAATATAAAGGTAAAAATCACTGGTCTTGGAAAGGAGATAATATTGGTTATGGAGCTATACATATGTGGTTAAGTAATAATTATGGTCAACCAAATACTTGTGAAATGTGTGGTCTTGTTGGTGATAGTAATATTAACTGGGCTTTATTAAAAGAAAAACAATACGAACGAAACCGAGAAAACTTTTGGCGTCTATGTGATAAATGTCATATCAAATATGATGGAATAAAGGGAAAAAGATTTATCAAAGGTCAACATCCTTCTCCTAGCACAGAATTTAAGAAAGGCTGTACTCCTTCTAATAAAGGTAAAAAGTTTGTTAATGGTCATTATATCCTATAATCACAAAGCACTACACTTGTGCTGGGGGGGGCAACGGAGAAGGTAATAGTAACCCCAGAAAATGTATAATCTTCTGTTAGTTTCATTCTTTGTCCATTTACAAATACCTTTAATGAGTTAGCGGGATTAGGAGCAGTTAGAATAGTAAATGCTTTATTAGTTCCATTTACTGTGCCTGATGGAGTTTCGTCATCTACAATATGACCATTCATCGCAATAGTAGAAAATCCTCCACCAACTCTACGCCCTAAAGTTCTATTTCTTAACTCATCTATAATTGAGCGTAAACCCTTTATAGTTCCGACATCAGGTCTATCATCGCCCTCTAATACTTCTTTTACTGGTTCAGGTATTCTACCAAGTACAGCTTTTACAATAGTTTCCTCGTCTGCATCTTTTCCGTTTACTCCGTCCTCTCCACTTTTAATAGTACCCGCAAAGTCGTCTAGTTGTTTTACTTTGTCGTTAAATATCTTTTCAATCTGTTCTCTTTGGGGTTTAGATAGGTTCTGTACTTCTGATAACCTAGTGGTGTGGTCGGTAGTCATCTGCTTGCCTAGCTTGTCAAAGGTTTGTTTAATCTTATCTATATCTTCTATGTTTTTCTTTTCTACTTTCTTTATAAGTTTAACAACATTCTCAAAAGAGCTTACAAACTGTTCTTTTGTAAGAGTGTCTGGCGATAACAAAGATAATAACCTTTGTACTCCTTCTATTTGTTTATTGTCTAGTTCTGGCATAATTGTTGTTATTGGCTAATGTTAGCTAAAATAGTACTTACCTCCCCTATTATCAATTTTAAAAAGAGGGGTTTATGGGTTTTAGGGTGTACACAGGGGAGTGGGGGAGTGGGATTGCTATTTAAGTGATTATAGGGTATATGTTAGGTATATGTTTTGGACTATTATATTAGCAATCTTATTCGTATTTGTAGGTATTCCTATTATTGTTTCAATAATATCTACTAAAACTTTCTGGCGAGTAGCTGGATTTTTTTTATTTATATTATTTATTGCTTCGTCTTGTCTTTACTTATCTCATCTACAATAATATTTAATAAATTTGCTAAAGGAATTTTTACTGCTTTTGCTGCACCACCTGTTAAATTAGCAAAACGTGATAAATTAATCGCTATACCAGATTTTATTGCTGGAGCATCTGCTAAGTCAGATAGTAAACCTATTAAAGCAGACTTACTTCCACCCGAAGTTAAGCCAAGTTTTGTTCCAATACCAAGTAAATTAAGATTACTAATTCTATTTGCAGACTTACTTAATGCTTGGTCAAACTTATATAAATCAGCTAATCTTTTATTTATATTTCCTACTATTGGAGCTTTTTCAACTATCTTTTCTTTTAAGAATCTCGTGGCTTGTTTTTCTCCCTCAATAGAAGCAGAAGTCATTTTATCATAATACTTTCTTAATGCTTGCCCTGTTGCTACTTTTATATCTTGTGCTTTCTCTATTGGTATTTCATCTCCATATTTTTTAACAAAATTCTTTCCAATATCATCTATTGCTTTAATAGCCTTACTACCTTCTGCTATATTAATTTGATTAGAAAAAAACTTTTTAGCTTCATCTAAATATGTTGTAATTCCTTTAGTTGATATTTTTTGTCCTGCTTGTTTTGCACTTTCAATAGCATCACCAAGCATTAATTCAAAATGTTCAATCTTACTAGCTGTTTTTTCTACACCACTCTGCGTTAACCATACCCTTTCATCAAGTCCTATCTTTGCTAATTCTTCTCCTTTTTGCACAACCTTACCTGCTACTTTAACATCACTAGGTTTTAATGCTGATTTATATAATTTCTGTGCAATCTTTGTAAATGGAGTTTTTACTAATCTTTCTACTGGTAAACCTGCTACACCAACATCAAACGCTTTACCCAAAGATTCCATTGGTTTTAATTGGCTAAATGGCTTAACCTCTCCAAAAGGTGTTTGTACTGGTTCTTCTTTCCCTTGTAATCCTCTAACCAAACTAACAGCAGGTGTTAATCCTGCTCTAGCCAAAGGATTTATTAATAATTCAGAACCAACTTTTAATCCTTTACCTGCAACATCTCCTACTTTATTTAATAAACTTTTTTCTTGTGGAGCTTGAGCCTGTGGAGTAGAAATTCCAGCAACACTACGCAAACGGTCTATTCTTGATGAACCACTTATCGCAGGTTGAGCAGACGGAGTATCTAATCCATATTTTTCTCTTGCTTGTTTAATTTGTTCTGGGGTTAATGCCATATTATCCTAATTTAGTTAAACTTTCTATACTTGCAATTTCCATTGCTAATTTCATTATATCAATATCTTTTATCTTTTTATTTATACTTATTCCTAATCTTTTTGCTAATTCGTTTACATAAGCACCCGTATCATTCTCAACTGGTGGAGCATATACATTCATAAGTTCTTTTAGTGTAGAATTTCCTGTTAATCCTGTTCTTGATTTACCACTTTGCTTTGCTGTTAAATCATTTACTAAAGCTTGATAACCTGCTTGTGGACTTTCAAACTTTGCAAATCCTCCCTCTCCTTGTGATGCCCCTGCTTGTCCTATAAATCGCAAGTTACCTGGATTGTTATTTACCTTACCTAACCTTGAGCCAATTTCTATTGAGCCGTTTTCTGACTTGCTTAGGTCTTGGCTAAAATCTTGTTGTATGATTTGTAGTATCTCCTCATCAGTATATTCTGGATTTTCACTATCAATCTTTTCTATAACTCCTAAATAAGCTGGATTATCTTGTACTAAATTATCAAGTGATGAATATGTTTGATTTAATGGTGGTAATTGTTCTGCAACTGATGTATTAAAATCATAATCAATTAAGTATTCTGAACCATCATTTCCACCAGTCTTTTGATTTATAAGTCTTGCTTTTTCATCTCTTAAATTAGTATATTGTTTTTGTATAATACCAAATTTATCTCCTGTAATTCTTTTAAATTCATTTTTAACTGCTTTTGGTAAGAATCCACCTTCCTCTTTCATATATCCATTAAACTTTGTAGCCCAACCTAAGAATATATTTCCAGAAGCAGAAGCAGCGGCATATTCACTTTCTCTAACAACTGATGTAGGGTCTAATGCTTTCATAAACTCAAATACAAGTGCTAAGTCTGCTGGACCACCTACGCCATTTTCTACTATTGCATCTATACTTAATTTTTTATTTTGAACCTCATTAAATTGTTTTACAGTAGGGGAACTATCAAAACTTGATGATAATTTATCAACTTGTGTAATAGTTTTACTATCTAAATCCGTACTGTTTAAATCTTGTATCTTATTTAATATATCTAATTTTTTATTTTCAATATTTAGTTTATCTATCTCTGACATTTCCTTTGGTAAACTAGCGATAAGTTCTCCTGTTTGTTCATCAAATCTTGCTTGTCCTGGACTTAATGTAAACTGTTCGCCTGTACTAGCAAACACACCTGCTTGCTGTGCTAATTGTGTAGCATCTGTTTCTGATTGTGCATTCTGTATATTATTAAGTGTAACTGCGTCTACTCCAAATTTAGCAGCTTGAATTGCTACTTTTGATATAGCACTAGCTTCTGCTTCTTGTTGCTCGGCTACTCTAAGTTTAGCTTGCTGTGCGTCTAGTTGTTTTTGTGCTGCGTTTTTTTGTTCTCTACTATATTGTGGTGATTGTAAGATAAGATTAAGATTAGCTGTATTAACTGCTATCTTTTCTTTGATAGGGTCAAACTTTTGTGCTACCGCCCTATCAGCCATATCTTGAGCAGTGGCTAGGTTTCCACGACTAGCTTCTAGTAAAGAGTTTACACCTAAAGCCTGTATAGCGTTTGTACGTAGTCTAGCAGTCTGTAATGGAGCTAAACCACCTGTTGTTCTACCTCTACCTGCTGATTCTTGTTGTAGTTGTAATGGAATAGCTTTAGCTTCGTTCTGGATAGCTTTTAATTGTGCAGATAAGTCTGTTTGTGTTTTTTGTGCTTCTTCTACGCCAAATGCTTGTTCTTGTTCTGCTTGAAAATTGCTTTGTCCTAAAAGTTGTTCGTTAAGAGATTGTATTTGTTGTGTAAGTCCAGTTGCTTGTGCTTCTGTTGGTGTTGCTTCTAATGCTGGAGCTGATACATCTAAATCAGCTACAGGATATACTGTTGGCTCTTGTGTAGTACCAAAATCAGCACTAGGTTGTGTTGCTAGTGTTTCAGAGTTTACAACAGTAGGTGGCGTGTATCTCTCAAATCTTTGTCCAGAATCATCACTAGCTCCCACTTCTAATTGACCACCTTGTGGGGTATTTTCTATGTCTATTATTTCTTCTTCTATTTCATTTGCCATATTTTTATATTAAGCTATTATTCCAAAAGCCTGTAATTTATCTATTAAAGCGTTTATTGCAGTGCGAGCTTCAGCATCTTGTGTAGCTCCACCAGAAGGGTCTGTAATAGCAGTTCCTTGTACTACTGGTGTTGCATTGAATACTGATAGTTTCTGGTCTACTGCTGTACCGATTGTAGAACCTGTTATCTTTCCTAACTGAACATTACGTCCATCAAACCACTGCGAATGTTTTTGAAAAAGATATTTATCAATTCCAAAGAAGTCGTTTAACTCTGTACTTACAATGTTTCTTATTTCTTGTTTTTCTTCTTCTGATAATGCCATATTAAAATAATGTTTTACCTACTCGTTCATATAAATAACGGATTCCTGTTATCACTGCACCACCTGTGCTTTCAACTCTAAATTGAATTTCTTTAAACTCTGGTAAGTCATCTCCTGTAGTTTCAATATTAATTGCTCCGTGTGAAATACTATCATCAGTTGCTTCTGTAGATATAGTAGTCCACGTTGGAACTGTGGTAGCTGAATTTACATTTATATCTTCGTCTTTTCTATACTTGATAACTACTTGACCATTAGTAGGTAAGGATTCTGTCATTACCTCTACACCAATTAACTTTTTCTTTTTACTACTATCCTTGTCATTTATTATTAAACTTTCATATATACAAGCATTAGTAGTATCAAAAGCTAATGCGTCATCTGTTCTATTAACTGAACCGTCATTTGAGTGAGCAACCCATAACACATTACCTGTTTGATATATTCCATTTAGTGCGTAATATTCTGATGTTGTACCTGCATTCTTTACTGCCTCAAATTCCATATATTCAAGTGATACATTTCCGTTTGCATCTAACGCCCATATTCCACCTCTAGAGTCGCCTCGTAATTTAGGATTGGCTACAAAATAAAATCTATCATCTGTTTGGTAGAATTTACCCTCTGGTATTGATTGACCAGTAGCAGCACCCTGATTATCAGTTAAAATCTCATTAACTTTAATACTTGTACCACCTACAATTTGTTTTATTAAAATCTTTCCTCTGTTTACATCCACAACAGACGAAGATAAAAAGTAATCTACAACTGCAAAGAGTTTATTCTCTATATTAGTAAGATGAACTAATCTACCTAATCCTATATCTATTCTTTGTGAAATTGTTTCTAGTGAGCTATCTCTATCCCATAAGAAGACTACTGAACCTACATTACTTGCACCTTTGGTAACAGCACCTATAGCAAGGTAATTTCCATACTCTACTGCCGAAGTAATACGCAGATTATCAGGTAAGGTAAGCACTGCACCGTCCCAAGATGTATCATCTAATCTATAAACTACGTTTTCTGCAAAGAAATAAGCATTATCATCTGATGAGTGATGAACTGGTTGTATTGCTGTTGTGTAAGTGATTGATTGATAGTTTGCAAAGTCATTAGTCGTATTAGTAATATCTACTCTTTGTAATGTAGTTCCACCAGTAAAGACATACACATAATCTTTATAGTAAAAAAGTACGTCTTCATCTCTAGCACCAGCACCTGCTTTTAAATAACCTGTATCAGACCAGTTACCAAAACCATCATCAATATCATAAAGATATAATTTAGGAGCTGATGAGCCAACAACCACACCTAAACCATATAATCTATAAGAAGTTGTATAAGGAGCGTATAAAAACTTAACAATTTCATAAGTCTTATCTTCTTCGGCTTCTGTTAGATAGTGTGGAGCAAGTTGTCCTCTACGAGTTTTTGCATCAAAGTTTTTTACTACTGCGTATTGATTAGAATTTCCAACACGAATATCCCTAGCAACTCCTCCGTCAAATCTATTTATTATTTTTTGTATTCGTTTACCCATATTAGAAGTAAGTAGTTATTATTATTTGCCCAATAGCACCAGCTCCAGAAGTACAACCACCTACGTTATCTGCTGCTCCTCCACCTCCACCACCAGGTTGTACACCAGTACCAGCAGGAGTTGCAGATTTCCACACTGAAGCTCCACCGGCACCACCAAATATAGATGTACCTCCAGCATTAACTGATGCACTAGCACCACCACCTGCACCACCAAATATTGTATCTCCACCAATTGATTCATCAGATGAACCACCTGCACCACCACCACCACCACTATATTGTCCGTCATTACCAATATCTGAATCTCCACCACCATTACCGAATAAAGGTGAGCCAGGTGAGCCACCTAACGCTCCTGTACCTGTTGATGAAGTTGCTCCAACTGAAAGTGAACCACCGCCACCACCGCCACCTGCAAATACGTTATCTGCACCAGCTCCGCCTCCACCACCATAAGCAGTTACAAGTGTTAAAGAAGCACCAAATGTACTATTGCCACCAACGTTTCCGTCTGTATCATCTCCTGTTACTGCAACACCACCTGCTGCGATTACAAGAGTTTCTGTTGCACTAAGGTCTGAAGCATCAAACCAAGCACCTATATAACCACCACCTCCTCCACCACCTGCTCTAGGATTTGGACCTGCTATATTTGCTCCACCACTGCCACCACCACCCCATATTTCTACAAAAACCTTTTTAGCACCGTATGGTTTTGTCCAAGTATCTGCACCAGCAGAAGTAAAAGAATCTATTTTAACTGTTCCAGAATCAGAACCACCAACAATAATAGCTCCTATTGTAGATGTTGCCATTGTTGTAGTAGCAGTCCAACTATGTAAACCTGTCCAGTCATAATTTAAAGATTCATCTACTGTACCTGATTCAAAACTAGGTATTACACCTGCACCATTAGATGTTAAAATCTGTCCTGATGTGCCTATTGGTATTGAAAATACTGCGTTAGTAGAAGAACCTACAATTAACTGATATTGAGGTATTGTAGCTAAACCTGTGCCACCATTTGATACTGTAATTGTTGTACCATTCCATACACCTGTTGTGATAGTTCCTATTGTATCTAAATTAGGTAAGTCAGTTATAAGAGGAAGTGTAGTAGTTCCTACCTCCACTTTATCTGTATTCAAATTAGTAAAGTTAGTATTTATAACAGCCCTTGAATCTTTTATCTTGTCGGTAGAATTTATAGTAGTTATAGTAGCACCTAACATTTGTTCTGCTTCTTCGTGTTCTAAATATTTAATTGGCTCAATAGGAATCCAGTTATAAAAAGCATACACTCCTAATGTAGTTATTACTGCTGATATTAAAATTGATGTTATTATATTTTTCATTTTGATTCGTTAGATAATGCTATCTTACTTTTTGATTCTAATGATAAAACAAATTCAGGTTGTTCCCAAGTTCCCTCTTGGTCTTCCCAAGTCATATCCATATCTTCCCAAGTCATATCAGAATACTTATCCTCTTTGGATAGAGCTAGTTTAGTTCCTTTACTTAAATTAGATAATGTTATTGACATATTACTTGTATGCTCGCCTACTCATAGTCATTTGTTTTCTTTTATCTTGTTCTCGTCTTGAATAACTTTCTATAATCCCTTTCTTTAATCTTTCTACTTCATTTTGATACATAACAACTCTATCCTTTTTATAAGTCATACAATAAGGAATCGCTGCCATATAAGCTAAAATAGCGTGATAAGGCGAGGGAAAACCAGGGACTTTCGTTCCTGTATCAATATCGCTATAACTAAATACGCTTGCTGTTCGTTTAAACTTAATCTTTAATCCACTAGCTAGGGTTACTGCTGTGCCGTCATCAGGGGCAGGATATAGCATTATAGTATCGTCTGCTATTTTATCGTAGCACTCTGGTATACCGTCAGTTGCAAATGCTTCGTCTAGTGGAGTATCGTCTGAATATTCTTTTTGGTCTATTGGTTTTATAATACCCCAATCGCCATTAGCATCTAAAATCTGTACTTCTTCAATCTCTAAAAACTTATTACTAAAAGAATAAGCATTTTGTGATTCAACTAATGTCTGCGTACCAATAGGCAAGTCTGTATAGTTAGTATCGTCATATTGCCAAGTTCCGTCTGCCTCTAAAATCCAACCTACAATTCTCTCGTAGGCAATGTTGATTCTTCTACCTAAAACTAATATAGCAGAAGCACCATCATCAGCAGGATAAGAAGTTGCTGTTGCATCACATAAATCTCTGGCTTCGTCTATTATTTCTGTTATTGTCATAATTTTAAAATATTGCTTCTCCTAGATGTCCTACTTTGGGTCTAGGGTCTGCATAAGTTTTAATATCAAATTTTTTAGCTTTCTCACAAAACCACCAATCCTCGCCTAATTTACATTTTCCATTATCGTGATATTCAAATTGAAAGT
>Ga0207997_1000593_pt1 | contig 18423 bp, 18 predicted proteins | sample AntAceMetag02UKN_FD_184777 | JGI IMG/M metagenome (GOLD analysis project Ga0207997, IMG submission 184777) | Saline lake microbial communities from Ace Lake, Antarctica - Antarctic Ace Lake Metagenome 02UKN (SPAdes) (version 2) | ecosystem: Environmental > Aquatic > Non-marine Saline and...
ACCTTTATTTCATTTCCATTAGAATTTACAGACCATCCAGGTTTAGCCATCTTAGGCATAATAACTGTCTTTAATATATTAATTATATAAGGAATTATTTTTTTCTCTTGGTCTCCATTGTTAGTACCAACATCTGGAAATAGTTCTGGAAGTTCATTCACAGTTTGTTTTACATTTAAAAAATTTTTCATTTTAAATCATACTCCTTAGATATAACGTACGAGTTTTTCTTATTTTAGGTGATCTAACTATTTCTTCAGTCATTCTATTAATTATAAACGCTTCTTTATTAATAACAACAATATCATCCTCATATAAACTTATTGTTTGATCATAAACATAAATAATAATACTTCTTGATTTAGCCTTCAAACCAGATAAAGGTGTTGATGTATCAAAGCTTATACTACTTCTTGTTTCAAAAGAAAATGATCTTTGATAAAAATAATTATTGTTTTCGCTTTTTATAGTTCTATTTATTTCTATTGTTTCCTCTAAAGTTGGGGTTGAAACACTTAACGACCAATCAGTTCCATCATACATCCAAGACTTCTTAATCCCATTAGCTCCTTCTGTATAGCTATAGGTTGTAGATATAACTATCTCTATAGAATTTTGATAAGAAAGTGTATTTGATGTAACCTGTAGCCAAGCTTCATTACTATAGATATAGTATGAATCACCTGAATAATAAACATACTGGAAAACTATATTATTAGTTTTCTCTGTATATCTCTTAAATAGTTTTGCTCTTGGATTAAATCCAGCTAAACCTTTATATTGAATAATACTCATAATTACCACTCCAATTTATCAAATATATCTTTTACTTTATAATTATTAAATAAAAGACCAAGTTTTCTTAAAATCTCTATTGAAATAGGACTCATATGCCTATCATCATTTCTTAAAACATTCTTATTAATCCATATACTGTTATTAAGATTTACTCCACTATTATCTCTAATGTCACCATTATTTAAAGTGAACTTTCCCTGTTCAATCATAGCAGTTTTAAATTCTTCTCTATAATATAATTCATCATCTGTAAAGCCAAATGATTTAGATATCATATAATTAGGAACTAAAACACCTTCTAATACAGCAGAGTCTCTTTGTGAAGCTTTCTGAACGTAATTATAAATAAGTCTACTGTTTTCTTTTAAAAAAATAGATGATCTTTCTGGATTAGATGAATCTATTTCTTCTTCCAAAATGATACCATCTTGCTTAAAAGCCTCAGCAGTCAAGGTGTACATATGAGTTATACTGTTATATGTCATCTTGTTATCATTGTAAGGAAATGTTAATGTGTTAATATCAAAATCATCCGATTCAATATCAAATGTGGGTACTTCATAAATATTCATTTATATTCCTCCTGTTAAATACAAAAACCTTTTTCTCTTAATAGTAAAGCTCTAACACCACTTACTACTAAAGCTTCACCTATCTTTATTGTTCTATCTAATTTTACATCTCTATATGAAATCATACAAACAACTTTTTCAGGAAGATTACATGGTTTCTTATCAGGCTTTAGTAAAGCTTTTTCTATTTTAATTTTCCAATCATCTATAGTATTATTTGCTTTAAATTTAAAACTTGGAATATGATTAATTAATCTTTTAATATCAATGTTATCCATTTCCATATTACATATATAACCATTTTCTCCATCTACCACACTTTCATAAGCACTTGGAAAATTTGTACAAATAATAGGTGTATTTTGTTGTAAACATTCTTGTATGAAATAAGAAAAGCCTTCTGTATCTGATAATTGAACTCCATAATCAGCTTCTCTAATATGTCCAAATATGTCAAAAGTAGATTTACAATACTCTATTTCAGGCATATCAATATCTTCTATTTTATAAAGATCTCTATTTGTAAATATCTTCCAATGAAAATTAACCCCAGCTTCTTTAAGCATATGTGCTAATATAACCATTCTATCATAGCCTTTTTCTTTACTTAATCTAGTAGCTGAAATAAGCCTTAATGGTGGATCTGGAAGTAAGATATTATACATTAAATCACATTTCTTTTTATAAACTTTTAAAAAAGAATCTTTAACCCTTTTACTTACAGCTATATATTTAGTTGTCCTTTCGAATTTTTCAAATTTAAAATTAGGATTTATCTTTAGGATTTCTTTATAATCAGCATGTATCATCTGCCAATATTCACCTTTTTTACTTAATAATGTTGTTGGTTGAATTCCCCATGATGTAGCTATTATAACAATATCTGCTATATAAGCTTTTTTCTTTGTATATTTACTTAATTTAACTATATTTGAAAATCTTACACGCTGTTTTTCTGAACAATGATTATAAAGAAGTGTTACATCATATATCTTATTTAATTGATGACACATATTATATGTAAAAGTTTCAACTCCTCCAATATCAAAAAGAGATGATTGAAAGATTATTATTGTTGATTTCATAATTTCCCCTAAAAAAAAATTATGGGACTATCCTAAAACAGCCCCACATATTTAATATTTAACAATTAGATTTACGCGCTTGGAGCCTCGCCTTCTGTATAAACCATTGCAAATGAATCTATAGGAAGAATTGCATACTCATCAGCTTTTGCATAATCTACTTCACCCTGAATCTTAAATCCACTGAACATTTCTGAATCAACAGCTCTTAAAGTCTTCAAGCAGAATGGATAAGCTATGCCTTCACACTGACCCATAATAAATACTGATGTAATAACTGGATTATAAACAACATCTAAACCAGCAATATTACCGATCATTCCTGGCATTTCACCTGAACCAGTATTAGCTTTTACAAACATTTCTGATTGAAGTAAATCTGATCTACCTAAAGGACCTACCATTACAAAGTTAGCTTCAATAGCATTTGTAGCATTACTAAAAGTAGTATCAGAAAGACCACCAATTTTTACAGAAGTTCCAGTTGCAAATGTTTTTTGGGCATCTATGATAGCATTATAAATATCTGTTCCATAAACAAAAGTCTTTGCTTGAGCTAATGCAGAAAGATCTGTAATAAACTTTGTTGATAACTGATTAGATAATCTAACAGCAGCTCTTGCCAACTTATCTAAAAAGATAGGAGCAGAGATAGCTGCAGTTGCTACATTATAAACCTTTTCATTGATCTGTAATGCTCTTGCAAATGTTAATCTTGCTTTCTTATTACCAACTGTATCACTTATACTGAAATCAGCACCTGGTGCTGCGTCTGTTACTGCAGGAGTTGTATTATAAATAAATTCAATAGATTCTCCGCCGATTTGTCCAGCAAGATCTGCTTTAACAGTTACTCCTGGGATGATAGCGTTTGCGCTATTGATTGTTTGTAGAATTATACCTGTCGCGACTGTATCGCCTATATATTCTTGGAATGCCATGATTTTTTCTCCGTTTTATAGTCCTTAGACTTTAAATTAAATTTTTTAGATGAGGATATTTCTTTTTAAGATCAGTAACATCTTTATTAACAACTTTTAAATTGTCAATTTGTTTCTCATTACCTATTCTAATTTGTTTTTTAATAGTATCCTTACCTGTTGAAACCATTGAAGGGAATTTACTTATTACATCTTCTAAAGCCTTTTCCAAGTCTCCATCAAATGCTTCAAGCTTACTTTTAGCTAATGTTAAAGCTTCATTACTAACATCATTATTAACATTATGTTTAATCAAAACAAGTTTTTCATCAAGCTCTGTTTTTTCTTTTGTTAGTTTGCTTAATTCACTTTTCAAGCCTTCTGTCTTTTTCAGTTCAATGTTGGCTAAAGTTAATTCAGAAAATTTTGTTTTGATATCATCTACATTTTTAATTCCTAATTCATTAAATGCACCTTGTATATCTTTAACACCATCTGCAACGGCTTTAGCTGTTTCTAGTTCTGAGAATTTAGTTTTAACTTCGTCTAGGTTCTTAACACCAAGCTCTTGTAAGAGTTGATATTTTCCTTTAGAGGATGTTGATTGTGTTTCTTTATTGTATTCTTCCTCAGTTTCGAATACTTTAAAGGGTTTAACGTCTTGCTCGCCAGAGGTCTTTTCAACAGGTTCATTGTTTGTTGCGACTTTTTCTTGCTCTTCGTTATTAGTAATTTCTTTTTCCATTTAACTTACTCCTCATTCTTCACTTTTTTATTTTCACTAAATTCGATTTTTTCTTTTAGCTTTTTATCTTCATTAGCGTTTTTCTTATCTACAACTTCTTTATTAGTAGCTCTTGATATCATATTCAACACTTCATCTTCTGTATACTCATCATCATATAGTTGGTGATAAGCTGTTTCTAGATCTATTAGGTTAACTTCCAATGCTTCTTTTAAGTTTCTCAATTGTTCCATCTTACTTGGAGAGTCATATTGAGGGAATTCTGAAAGAAAATCATAGTCATAATCATTATTTAATATAAATGTTGAAGATAAAGAATCTAATTCATTAGTATTATTTTCTGTATTTAAAATATCATCATAAATACAAGCTAAACGCATTATCTTTTCTAAAGAACTATTCCATAATTTTTCTTTTTCATTCCTAGTTCCCATAGTGGTTCTTTGTCTTTCCCTTAATGTTTCATCTGAAGAAAGAGAACTGACACCATCAAAACCAAATGTGATTTCACTTAATCCTGCTGTTTGCAAAACTACTTTAAGATAATGATTAAAAGTTTCCTGGTAAGCTGTTACGTCAAGATTAAGAATATCTCTTTTAGTCTCAGGTGTTCTATCTAATTCAACATCACCATTATATGTAATCATTGTATTAACACCATATGAATTAGGCTTTTTAGTTTCACCAGTAATTTCTTCTCTTTCTAACTTTTCTTCATTTAAAAAAGTTAATGTTCTACTATTTCTTATATAATCTTTATGTAAAGAAAGTGTTTCATCTAAAGTATCAAAAATATCATATAGATTTTCATAATCAGAAGAACCATAACAAGTTTCATTTGATCCAACACCTATTCTATTTTTCTTATATACTGCTAATAGAATGTTACTTCTCATTCCATCAAGGTTTAGTATATTGATAGTTTCTAATCCTTCTGTATCTGGTATTGAATTTAAAGGAACTTCTACTTCTTCCATATTAAAAAGCTTATAATATATAATACCTTTCCCATAAAAGGATCTTAACATAAACTCTTTCTCTCGATAAGAATATATATCTTTAAAAACAACTTCTAAAATCTTCCCATATTTAGTTACAAGTTCTATTTTTTCTTGTGGATATATTTGTATAATAGGAAAATCTGAAAAGCTTTTATCCATAACAAATTTAAATCCACAACCTCCAGAATAACTTTCTAATTGAGCAGCTTCTAATAATGTTTCTCTTATATCATTATTATCAAAGATATCATTAATCTTTAATGTAGCAGCTTTACTTGTTTTTTGATTACCAGTATCTATCTTATAAGTTATATCATCTGCAAATAAAATAGTTCCCATCATTTTTGATATTGAAATAGCGATAGGATAATGTACTCTTGGCATTTCTCCAGATACAAGTTTCCAAAACTTCATAGTATTATGACCGTATGGTTCACATGTACCCTTATAAAACTTCTCTAATAAAGATGTATTACCCATATACCAAGCTTTATTAACTTGGTTATAGTATTCTCTAACATCTCTACTCATATTAACGATCTTCATCATTTCATTTAGGCCCATTCTTCTATCCACTGCACCCTTGATGTCAGATTCTAATCCTAAATAATTTTTGATACCATCTTTTATTCTACCCATTAATTTCCCTCCTATATCCTATATAATCTCGCTTTAAAATAAACAAAACCATATTCTACAGCATCTATTAAATCTATCATTGTACCTTTAACAGGATCATCCCATCTTTCATATATTCCTTTAGATGCTTTCTTAGCTTCATACATAGCGCCTTTAAAGGATAATATAGTTTCCTTACATTCTTTATAAAATCTTAATTTTTTTGTCCACAATAAAGAAGTTCCCATTCTAATTCTATCTTCTATCTTTTCCTTTTTAGCTTGAAATATGATCATATTAACATGACGTCTTCTGTTAAGTTCAAGTCTAAGCTCTCTCTTAAAGGTAACATCTGGATCTATTATAACACGCTGAGGGTACTTACCCATAAGCTCTATTGAATCATCAATGAAATCAACAAACTCTTTAGCGTAGTCTGAAGGCATCTTAATATTTATCTCTGCTTCATCAGCATTTCTATGTTTATATTCTTTTAAAATATCTAATGAAGGTTCTTTTCCATCTTTAAGTCCAGCTAATATAAATGCTGTTGATGATGCGTTGACACCAGGATCAGCTATTACAATATACTTTGTATAATCACTAGGATTAAGATTATCTATTATGTTCCATTCATTCATTCTATATATAAGGTTCTCTGCAGCCACTCTTTGACCAAGAATGAACCTTTTATATTGTATACTCTCTGGATCATAATCTTTTTTAACAGCATCTATCATTTCTTTAGTCATTATAGGATTATCATTTAGAGTACAATGTTGATAATTAATTTCATCTCCATAAACACTAATTAATCTTTCTACGCTATACTGTAAATCTTTTCCATATAAAGGACTTGTTGGAAATGTTGGATTAAAGTCAACAAAGAATCGTCTATGTTTTGATGCAGTATTTCTTCCTATTGCATATATAACTGATTCTTGATCTAATAAATCTATCTCTGAAAAAGCTATAAGTCCTAAGGTCATACCATGAAACTGTTTAAAGGAACCAGAAGTACTCATTCCCATTATAATAACATCCACTGTTCTTTCTGGTAAAAATATTCTTAAAACACTTCTTCCTTCAATCTTTGTCATCTTACATCTTCCATTAAATATAAACTTTAAACCTAAGCCTCCACCATCTATATATAATTCTGTTGCAACAGTTGATGTTGTAGCACAAACCATATGTGTATTATCTGGAGAAAGAAGAATATTAACAGCTAAAGCTAGTGTATTAGCTACTGTTTTAGAACTTCTTATACTTCCTTCTAATATATTCCAAAGACTGGTTGTTGTTTTGGTTATATAATCATCATACTTATCAGTTCTAATGTATAGATTAGCAAAACTTTCTCCAACCTCTTTAACTAATTTCATTATTTCTTCTTTCCTTTATTACTTTTATTAACTATTTTAGACATTAAACCAATATTCTTTTTAAGTTCTTCCTCATTAACACCATTACCTGTATCTTCTGGTTGTTCCATCATCTGCATTACCTTAACAATTGTAGGTCCTACAACACCTGGATTATATGGAAGATTATTCATCAGTTGGTTTAAAAGTATTTTCTTAATAAGCATACTATCTGTACTATAATTAGCTTCGCTTATAAATTTCCTTTGATATACAAATATTAAAGATACTAACTCCTTAATAGATGATTCTAAAAACAATCCTAAGTCACCTGCCTTTTCAATATCTATACTGTTTCTGTTATATGCTTTTATATATGCTTCTGCTTGAGATAAGTTTTCTAAACCTCTATATTTAGCATAAAGCTTTTGTTTTTTAGTAAGTATCTTTGGGACTTCAACTATTTTAGCAGGTCTTCCTGGTGGATTTCCTGTCTTAACATAGTTTGATTTAGTAGGTTTCTTTGGTGAATTTGAAGGAGGTTTTCCTTGCTTTCTTTTAACTATAGGTTCAGTTGTTGTTGGAGTAGATCCTATAGGTTCTTTATTATCTATTATTATAAAGTTTCCTTTAGGTTTCGGTTTAGGAGACTTTTTAGCGGCAGTCTTATGTCTTACTTTAGGTTTAAGTGCCGTACACCTCTTCTTCCTTGTAAGTTTAGTCGTTAAAAGTTCATTTTCCATTGTTTTATCTCCTTAGTTTTAAAACTTTATCGGTTTGATTTTATTTACTTTTTAACCTTTAGTTTCTTATTCCTACTTATTCTTTCCATTTTAATTTTCCTCTAATGCTTGTAATCTTGCTTCTACTAATACTATATCTTCTTTATTAGTAGTTGATATAAGCAGCTCATTTTCAAAATCTATAGTTATTACTAAAAAGACTATAAATAAAAATAAAATTAAAACTAATAGTATTATTACTAACTTTATAATTTCCTTCTTTACTTTCTTATCCATTTTAATCTCTTTAATTTCACTATATAAAGGGCTTCTCTTAAGGGCTTCTTCTTCAGCTCTCTTTCCCTCTGCTTCCATATAATACCAATCAATCTCTCCATCAGATGTCACAGGAAGCTTTATTCTTAAGTTTTTTAATCTTCCCTTTACTAACTTATAGCCGTAACAGTATAAGTCATTACATTTATTTAAGATGCTTATTAAAAATAACGCATTATATTTATTTAAATTTTTTTCATTATATAAAAGTGTCATGTCAGATATAGTTTTAAAACAGCTCTTTTCATAAAAAGCTTTACCCATAGTTAATCCTTCAATAGTTATACAATTTCCTAGATTATCATAATTGTTAGAGAATAAACCTGAGTTTCCATTATTAAAAATAGAACCAGATTTTACTTTATAGCCAGTAGTTATGCCTTCAAAATCAGAACTTTTCCATCTAACAGTTCCTCTAACATCAAACACATCTTCAACTTTAAACACTCTCCAATCGATCATCTCTTCTCTCCCATTTCAAATGCTAATAAAGCCCTAGCACTATCAACGATATCTTCAAAACAAAAATCAGAATAGTCAATCATGCCATGAGCTTCATATAACCATTCATCCATCAATTCAATTTTCTTATATATAGAGTAACCATCATTTTCATTTTTCTCCATATAATCTTTAATCCAATTTTCAGAATCAACAGTAAAAGTCTTCTTTACATTAACTCTACCTAAACCTTTTCTAATTTCAAATCCATCATTAGACCAATTAGCTAAATAAGTTTTTGCTTTAGCTAGCCCATCAGCTCCTAAATGAGGCTCATGAGCAGTAAATACGCAAATAACAGTAGATGCTGATGTAGGGTAAAATAACTCATTGTTCATAGAGAAGACACCATCTAATCTATGCTTCTTAAATATTCTTTCCCTTATAACGTTTGTCTTAGAATCCATTTTAAACATAACAGATTTTGGAACTATAAATACTCCAGATCCACCTTTAGATAAAACATCAAGAGCGAACTCTATAAATTCTAATTCATATTTTCCGCCTTTCTTTGCCATAGAATAAGGAGGATTAACGATAGCTTTATTTGCATTGAAGACCTTGTAAGCTTCCTCTAAATTAAAACAATCTCCATATTTTATATTTTTAGTATGAATTTTTCTTATAGCTAAATTGGATATTAACAAAGAATACATTTTATTTTGTAACTCTGATGCCATTATAGAATTCTCTTCAATATTTTTAATAGCTTCCGCATCATTTCCTACAAATACTTTTAATTTATTAATAACTGGAAGTAAAAAACCACCAGAACCAGTGCAAGTATCAATAACTTTATCATTTATATTAAGGTTAAGCAAATTAGTCATTAATTCTGCTATATGCTTAGGTGTCAAAACTATTCCTAATTCCCCTTTATCACCATTTGCATATCTTAAAAATTCAGTATAAAAAATTCCTATTACATCTAAATTTTGATTTGAATTGTATATACTCATTACATTATCCTTAAGAGCGGTAAGTATATTAATTAACGGATCACTTAAAGGATCTTTTTTATCTATTAACGCATTAAAACATTTTTCGCCCTTAAAACCATATGTATTTCTTATATTTAGTATTTCATTATCTGTAAAATTTAAATTATTTTTAAGAGTATTCTCTACAGATTGTAACAGTCTATTCATTAGTTCTGTAGATGTTCTATATGCTGAAAAATCTTCACTTTTAAAATCTCTATCCATTAAAGCTATTATTGCTAAAGAAATAAAAGGCGGTCTAAAATTAATTGATAAATTCATAGCTGAATACATATAATTATTTAGACTTAGAGCTATTTTTTTAAGGTCTATTTCTGAATCTTCAACTTTAAACTTCTTTACTTTCTTATCCATTTTAATTTCCTTCTTTACTTTCTTATCCATTTTAATTTCCTTCTTTACTTTCTTATCCATTTTAATATCCTTTAATTTCCTATATAAAGGGCTTCTCTTAAGGGCTTCTTCTTCAGCTCTCTTTCCCTCTGCTTCCATATAATACCAATCAATCTCTCCATCAGATGTCACAGGAAGCTTTATATTAGAAGCTAATAATCTTTTAGAGCTTAGCTCATATCCAAAACCATAAATTTTCGTTATTTTATTAATTGTAGATATTAAAAATAAACTATTAAATCTGTTTAACTTTTCATGACTTAAAATATGAACACCCGTTCCAGTTATAAATAATTTTTCTTGATAATAAGCTGTTGCTCCTTGAGTAGATATTGTTAGGACATTTCCATTATACATAGCATTAATTGAATAAAAACTATCTATTCCATTATTTCCAATTTTTCGTGTAACTAAAGGAACTAACTTTTTAGAATTTGTTAAATCTTCTATATCTTGGATGTTAGTTGATTTTCCTATAGTATGAATAAACACATCTTCAACTTTAAACACTTCAGAAGGATTTTTCATAATTGATTACCTACCTTATTTACTTGTTATTTCTATAATATTCATTACTTCTAAATTTCTTTTCTTCTGATAAAGGATTATTGTTTTTAAAGTTTTCTATAAATTCAATTATTTCTATTGTATGATTAAAACAGAAAACCATTTTTTCCTTTCTTTCATTTAAAATTACTTTCTCAATATTGAATCCATTCTTTAATAACATTAATGCAACTCTAAAATTGTATATTTCTTTATATTCCATTTTTCACTTCCTTCTATATTTAACCTATATAAAATGTAGACAAAAGAGACTTCTTATTGTAAAGTTAAAGGAGAATAAAACTCTAATTGAAATCTCTAATGTTGCTACCTATTTAATTTAATTTATTTTTATCCTATACATTAATTGTTAATAAAATTGATATAGAAGATTCATATTTAATATCTAATGATAATGAAATCATTAGTTATTTTAAAATTGTTATACAAAAAATTAATTCTCTTTGTATAATTAAACATAATTAACTTATTTCCTTTATATATTAATTTAAATTGTAAATACTAAAATAATGAAATTGTAAAGTACAATTGATTTTCACTTTTAATATTTATTTTTTTAAATAATATTCAATAGTATATATAAACAATGGAGATTATTTCAAAACCCCCATCCCCTTTTAACTTTCTACCTCTCTAACGCTCGTAGTTTCCTTCGATTGTACCTAGTAACTTTAGCAACTTTCAAACTTTGTAACTTGAAAATTATTACACTTATAATTTTATGTTCGAATAAAATTAATATAAAAAAACTTTAATTCATTTTTATACAATCCTTAATAAAACATTCTATTATCAAAGTAAAAAGGAATTAAAATAAAAATGGTATTAAGAAAATTAACTGATTATGATGTTATTATAGGTGTAGACTTATCATTTTACAAGTCTGGAATATCAGTCTATGATCCAAAGACAGAAGAAATTATATCAACTAATAATATAGTGATATCAGATTCTTCCAAAACAAGAAATATGGATCTTTACAATTCTCTATTTGACTATTTCGAAGAGATCTGTAATATTTACCCAAACCATCTAATAGTGCTCGAGAGTCCTCCAATGTGTAGCCATACGCTAACAATGCAAGCTCTCTATGGATTGAACTCAGCACATGCTCTAATACAGCTAGTGTTCCAACAATTAGAATGTAACAACTATGAAAGAACTATTCATGCAATATCTCATAAAGCTGTTATATCTAGATTATCATCTATACCTAAAGTTTCAAAAGAACAAGCAAGAACTTATGTATGTAATAGATTTAATTTAGATGAGTCTTCTATGACATTAGATGTTGGAGATTCAATATCCGTTATAGTTGCTTTAATAGAAAAAGATTTTAATTTATATCTTAATTCTCTAATATCAAAGCTTGAAAATCATAAAGGAAATCTTAAAAGATCCTTTGCTATAGATAAAGTTAATGAAGAAATAAAGCTTATAATGAGTTTATATTGAAAGGAGATAAAAATGAATTTAGGAGAAACTATACTGTTATGTGGTGCTATTATTATTGCTCTATCTATTATAGCAGTAATACTTGATATACATGATAAAAGGAAAAAAAGGAAGTAATTATAAATTAAAATATTTAAAAAAGAGGATAGTTTTATACTATTCTCATTTTTTGTATAATAACGTTTAAGTTTTCATCATATTCTTTTACTAACATAAAATTATAGAATATAAACATATAGTGAACTTTAATATAAACAAGATTAAGTTTTTAATATTTTAATAAAAATATTCTATGAACAACCTATTATCAACATATAGAGAACTTTACTATAAACAAAATAAAAAGGAGATTAACCATGAAGAAATTAAACTTAACCCACGATGAAATCGAAGAAAAGGTAAAAAATGAAGAAGCAAATTGGATTATGAATGATACTATCCTCGTTATGAAAACTGGAGAGATATATAATCTTAAGACAGGTAATCAATTTAAACCATACACAAGAAATAAGCATATCCATTCTTGCATAACATTAAAAGAAAATCCTGTTCAATCATCAATAATTGTAGCAGAAGCTTTTGGATTAGATTGGAAAAACAACTCTATAAGCTATATAGATAACAACCCAGATAATATAGCTCTTAACAATTTACAACTAACTCCTATAACAAGTTCTTATAAAGATGTTTCTGATTATCCATATAGTGTAAAATTTAGAGATAGTCATTATTCAGTAACAAAGGAAGGAAATATTGTAAATATTATAACTGGAAAAGTAATGTCACAATTTATGAATTCTATAACAAGTGGAAAGAGACATGGTTATATGATGACTAATATTTATTTTAATAATAAAGTAAAGGTTAATGTTGTTCACTCATTCGTTGCAGAAGCTTTTTTAGGACCAAGACCATTAGGATTAGTAATCAATCATATAGATGGAAATAGAATGAATAATAGATTAGAAAACTTAGAATATATAACTCCACAACAAAACTTAGTACATGGACAAAGAAGAAGAACTATAGTATTATTAGATAACATCTTTTATAATCCTTTATATGTAAATCTAAAGGCTAAAGAGAATGCTAAAAAGGCTCTTGAAAGAAGAAATTTAAAAAAAGCTTTAGAAGATAATAAACAAGTGAATAAACCTATTAATAGCAACGTAACATTTTTTATTAATAAACCAAGTAAATAAGGAGAAACTCATGAAAAAAGAATTAAAGGTAATATTTCCAGAGATAATGGAATTAGAAGTATATGTAATAGATAATATTGAATATTATTATGGTAAGGCTGTAGCAAAGCTTTTAGGTTTAATAGATCAATCAAAGGCTATAAGAGATCATGTATCACTAAAGAATAAGATAAAATCTGATAATAAGCTATTTGGCCAGAGAGGCGGAATCATTATTAACACATTCGGTGTATATGAACTAATAGATAGAACTAAACTTAAAAAAGCTAAAAGTCTAAAAGAAATTCTTCCTGAAAAGGTGTTTATAGAAGATATGGAGGAGTTTATATCAGCAGGTAACTTTTCAAATTCTCTAACAGCTGGTCAAAAAATGTTTATATCAGAAATACTCGTTAAGAAGAATCATATAATAAAAGAATTAAAGGAAAGTATTGAATCGTTAGAACGTAAAGCAGAGTATTATAATAAGTTCGTAGAGCGAAATGTACTCTTTAATATAACAACTACAGCTGATCAAATAGATATTAAGCCTAGAAAATTTGTCAAATTATTAATTGATAATGCTTTTTGTTTTAGAAATGGGGAAAAACAATTAGAATGTTATACAAAATATAATAATGATCTATTCGCTAAAAAAGATTATCGTAGTCCAAAATCCTCTCATAGTGGAAGTCAATTATTAATAACACCTCTTGGAAAAGCCTTTTTTAATGAACACTTTAAAAACTACAAAACAATTAAAGGGGATAAGTAATTATAAAAGGAGATGATCCAATATCTAATAAAAATCTAATAAAAAAAGAGATGGCAATGTCATCTCTTTCTTCTTTAAGAAATAGGTGTTTCTAGTTTAGGCACTACATCATTTTTAATTAAAAAATCAACCTTGTCTTCCATTAAACCAGCTCTTAAGTTCATATACTTCCTAGCATTAGTTATGCCACCAAATATTGCCATAGACGACATTAACAATTGGCTAAGGATAGTTTTTATAACATCATCATTTTTATATCTAAAGCATATTATAGCAAGAATAACTTGTGTTAATATAAAAGACATTATTTTAAATAAATTTGCTCTAGCTTTTAGTTTAATTAAATTTTCTTTAAGGGATACTACCTGAGGTTTTCCTTTCCTATATGAATAATCCCTTAATATATCATCAGGAACACTTTTTTCAAATATTATTTTTCCAGTTTCTATTTTAGTTTTTAATCCATTTAATTTTTTTATTTTCCGCTTATGATAAGAATTATTATTTTCAGTAAAATCATAAGTGAACAATTCGTCTAAAGTCATATTACCAACTATCTTATTAAGTTTGAATGTTAAAATAGCTACTTTATATTCTTCATTATAGACTAATAAAGCTCCATCAAGCCTATTATAAAGCTTTCTGGATTTAATTGATTCTATAAAGGTCTTTAACAAACAAAAGTTAGTGACATATTTAGATTGTTCGTTTGTCTTAATACTGTTTATTTGCATACTATAAGCTAAATTAAATATAATAAGAACTGAAGCTGTACTTAGAGCTAATGCTATCCAAAAAGTTAATGTCTTAAGTTGTTCTGTATCTAAAGAAAATCCATTTTGGATTATTATTGATATTACCATTGCAACTGATGCTATAACAATTTGGAAGGCGGTTTTCATAATTTCTCCGCCATCCGATAATTTGATATTTCTAATCATCTAATTCTACCTTTTTAACCTTTTCATTTTGCAATACACAAGTATGAATTTCCATAAAACTTGCTAAATAACCTATTACCCAACAAGGAATGATAATCCATAATATACTTGTCATCTTAATAATCATATTCTCTACAGCTTGGAATGATAAAAACAAACCAGCTATTACAAGAGCTATTGGAATTAAATTAATTAAGAGTGATAAATAGGAATATTTTTTGTATTCTTTCTTTATAACCTTTAGATCTTCTTGGTTAGTTGTTACAAGGCTATCATGTTTAAAAGATATCCTCTGTGCTTCTATATTGTCCAATGTCTTACCTTTACTTTTCTTAATGACAAGTATTGATATAAGAGCTAGAAATATTACACTCATAGATATTTTATATTTAGATTCTGCTTTTTGTTCAACTGTTGTTACTACTTCTTCTATTCCTTCAGGATCATCTTCCCCGAAATTATTACTTTGTGCCCATAATATTCCTGCTGGTAATACTACAAAACATAAAATTTGAATAACGATTAAGATAATTTTAATTTTTGTTATTTTCATATCAACTCCTTATTACTTTTTAATCTATGAATATATCCTTTTTAACTAAATACGCTGCTTCCTCAATTTCCTTTACTGCTTTTTCTGCCATATCTACTGCTCCATTTTTAAGCTTTAGAACTATAGGTTGATTGATAGGGTTTTGTGTTGCAAAATAATTATCCGTTAGTTTCTTTGTATCAGCTGATATAGATCTAAACTCTGAAATTTCTTTTGCTTGAACTTCTACTAAAGATATTAATCTATCAACCTTATCAGTATAAACCTTTTGTGATGCCATTATTTCAGGTGTTATAACATCTGCAACTTGAACAACTACACCCTTTTCTAAATTAGATGAAAGCATATTTATACTTTTTTCTTGGTTTTCAACTATAGATTTTTGATTATCTTTGAATCCCTTTAAAGCTGCTCCTGCTAAAGTTATACATTTCTTAGCTGCTATTATTGCTGTTGTTGGTATAGCTATTGCTGACCCACCTTGTATGTATGGTAATACCACATCATAAATTGAACCGAAATCCATTTTTTACTCCTGCCTGAATTGCATCAGGGCTTAGTTTGTTTAAAGTCTCATTGGACTATAGTTTCATTTCTTGTTTAATAGCATTCATCTCTTCAATAAGTCTTTCAGAAAACTCTTTAACATTATTAAAATTGCTTTTAGTCATAATTTTAAATTCTTCTAAATCTAAAATTCTTTTTTTTATTTCATCAATGAATGGTTTTAATATATCATTTATTTCTTTTAGGCTCTTATTAGTTCCTCTGAAAGCTTCTACGGTTTCTTTGTAAATATTATCTAACTTCTCATCAGTTCTCTTTCCTGTTATCTCATTTAAAATAACATTATCTTTTATGTTCTTATAATCCTTTACCATAACAGCTGATTCTGGGTATATTTCTGGCAAACTAGGAAAGGTATTAGTTGGATTAAAAATAAATGATTCTGCATTATTGATTTCATAAACAAGCTTTTCATTCTTATATAAATCAAATGAAGGTCTATTAACTTCATTAAGATAGATAGTTGGTATAATTACAACAAGATCAATTGTTGATTTATATTTTCTAGGGCCTAATGTCATAACAAAATAATCAGGTTTGAATGATCCACCTAATTCAAGTTCTATTACCAGTGAATCTGAAGGGATATTTATAACTCTCTCTGAAGCACATGATAGAGTTTTATTTCTTAAAAGTTTATATTGTAAATTTGTTTTAACCATTTCTGATCTCCTTACTTTTTATTACTAATCGATTGTTCGAAAAATATTATAAGGGACACTGTTTTATAATGTCCCTTTAATATAATTTCTATTTAATATACTAATCAATACATTAATCTGTAATTCGTGTATGTTCCTGTCAATCCAGCTGAAGTCAAATTAGTTAGCACCTGAGTAGCTTGTGTTATATTCGCTCCACCACTAACTAATAAATCAGTTAATTTACCACTATCATAAAAAGCAGTTGTACCAAAAATAGTAGTTGTTCCATAATATTTTATTTCTATTTTTCTAATTTCGGTGCAATCATAAAATGCATCTTCTCCAACTAAAGTCAGTAAGGCTTTTGAAACTATTGCTTCTAAAGCAAAACAACTATCAAAACACCTAATTCCAATACTAGTAACTAAAGGCATAAATAATTTTCTAATGGAACTACACTCGAAAAATGCTTTTTCACCTAAAATTGTAACTAAATCTAAATTTATTTGTTCTAATTTAGTACAGCCATTGAATGCATTTTCATCTATTAGTGTTATATGATCTAAATTTACATGTTTTAAATTATAACAATCTAAAAAGCTATATTGATGTATTCTTGTTAAAGTACTAGGTAAAACAATTGTTTCTAATTTACTACATAAAGTAAAAGCTCTTGCATATCCTAAACTGGTTAATCCTTCTGGTAATACAACTGTTGTTAAATTTTCACATTCTGCAAAAGCATAACCACTAACTGGACTTAATGTTGAACCGCAATTTGTACCTACATACGCTTCAATTAAACGTGCTCCACTACTTCCCCCATTAAAGTAAAAGCCATTGTATCTTCCTTTTATTGATACGACATATCTTCCAGCAGTAGCATAAGATAATAATACATTTCCTCCGGTATAAGCCATTGATAAAGCAGCATCCCCATTACCTTTATTGACTGAACAAGAAGTGGCTAACCAATAAGAAGTACTAATATCAGGTTGTTTATCAACTACACTAGTAGCATAAATATATTCATAGGCTATGCTATCATAATAACACATTTGGCCGGTAGTATAAGAAGTAGTTGAATCATACACTGCAATAATACCGAAAGAAATGTATAAACTACCTAATGGAGCGTCAACAATAAAGAAAGTTTCAGCTGGCTGTTTTACAAATATAGCCGTACTAGAAGGAATTGTTGCACCTGCAATTTCATTATCAACATAAGTTTCTGTTGCCATATCCGTTGTTGCCGTATCAACATAAGTTTCTGTTGCCATATCCGTTATTGCCGTATCAACATAAGTTTCTGTTGCCATATCCGTTGTTGCTGTATCAACATAAGTTTCTGTTGCCATATCCGTTGTTGCTGTATCAACATAAGTTTCTGTTGCCATATCCGTTGTTGCCGTATCAACATAAGTTTCTGTTGCCATATCCGTTGTTGCCGTATCAACATAAGTTTCTGTTGCCATATCCGTTATTGCCGTATCAACATAAGTTTCTGTTGCCATATCCGTTATTGCCGTATCAACATAAGTTTCTGTTGCCATATCCGTTATTGCCGTATTAACTGCTTTGGTTGTAGGATAATCGGTATCACTATCAGTTAGTGTCGTTTTTTTATTTAATAGAGCTTCTTTTAAATCTAATTGCCCTCTATTAACACTATCACCACTAGCAC
>Ga0207997_1000594_pt1 | contig 18403 bp, 49 predicted proteins | sample AntAceMetag02UKN_FD_184777 | JGI IMG/M metagenome (GOLD analysis project Ga0207997, IMG submission 184777) | Saline lake microbial communities from Ace Lake, Antarctica - Antarctic Ace Lake Metagenome 02UKN (SPAdes) (version 2) | ecosystem: Environmental > Aquatic > Non-marine Saline and...
TTACAGAATAATCTTCTTCTCCTGTTTTAATATAAATAGAATACTCTTCAATAATCTTCTCGAGTCTTCGTTCATCTAGAATCTTATAAAACTTTATTTCATCAATAAGACTTCCCTCTTTACTTAAATATATATCAATAGTAGATTGACAACTTGAACCACAGAACTCATCATGTTCATTAATTGCTCCACTCCATAATATTTCTCCAAGACCAAACCAATTTTCAATTTCTATTGGTTGATACTTTTCCCATATAACTTTGTAATCTATTGTTTCTAATCCTAAAGTAATTGGGAGATCCTTTACTATAGAAATATCCTTTTCTATATTATCAAATTCTAATGCGGAGATAGAACTAACTAAGAACATTCCGAGGATTAAAAATAGTATTAGTTTTCTCATACTCCGAACCCTCCTGAACCTTCTGCAGATGCCTGTCTTGTAAACATAAGTAAACCACCAATAACCATAATCATAACCATTATGAATGGGGAATGTAATAATAGATATGATAATATTGTTTGTTCTTGTAATCTTAATGCTAAATCATCTGTAGCTGAATAAAGGTCTTGATACATATTACTAACAAGAACACAACCAAAGATTAATAGGATCATTAGTGCAAAATAGAATGCAATGAATGCAGGGTGTGGATTATATCCTACTATGAAGATGAATACTATTGTGAAGATTAATGCAAGAACATAACCTGCTGCAACAATCCAGGGTAATGCCTGGACAAAAGTATTCATTGTTCCAAAACCATACCCAGCATATTCAGATATATTTGAACCCCCTGCCATTCCTAAGTCTTCCATTATAGGTGTAATTTCATCACTCACAATATCAATTATCCCCACAACTATGGCAGCAGTAAATCCAATTAATAATATTCCAAATAATACGCATACAAATATTAGAATTCCTATTGCCCCTTTCTTATCTTTGTTTAAATCAAGTCTTTTTAGCATACTTTATATTCCTCCGCAGGTAACACTCCTTGTTTAATAAACCATTTCTTTAACCCTTTTATGATACTCATAGATTCTTCTACACTTCCAACCTGGTGTAAGAATTTATTCCAACAGGTTTTGTGAACATAATCTCTTCTAACTTCTTTTTCATTATCCATTTCAACCATTATAAAATACTTTCCTTTTTCCATTATAGTTTCACTACATCTAAAACATTTCATTTTGATTTCCATTTTCCAAGTTTACTTCTTTTGATTTCCATTTCTAAGTTAGGATATTTTTTATATTGATTCAATATTGCCTGGGTAATTCTTGAAGGTTTTATTGCTTCCTTTTCTTGTGCAGCTTTTACTCTACTTAAATCGTCAATCCACTTCTTAAAATCAGGATCAACCCTTAACCCTTCTGTTTTTTTATTACCTATTGCAGCCATTATATTCTGTCTCCTGGCATCATACCCCTATTTAATAGATTCTGGAATTCTTTGTCGTGGAACATTGAAACAAATATCCAAATTAACCACACTATAATTATTACTGGAGTTAAACCAAAACTTATTTTGAATAACATAAAAAGTGTTTGGGAGAATAATTCTTCTTCTAAAAATGCAAAACCTAAATTACTAAACAAATAAAGTATTGCAATAAATAACATCCATTCAAATAAGTATAATATATTACGAACATATTTTAGATAACTTATTGAAAGTAATCTTCCTTCTTCGTCTCGTTGGTTTCTACCTGGTAAAAAACCCATTGCAATAAATGTTCCTATGAATATTAATACAAATAAAATTAAGAATATAAAATAAATAATTGCCTTTTCTGTTGTTAATTGTTTTCCTAAATAAGTTATTGTAAAGGGATAACAATAAGTTGTATTTGTTGTACTAACATCACCATATCCACAGTAATTATATGTTCCAAGTTGAGTTGTATCATTAAATTCATAATAAAAAGAAGAATCATTCTTTGACATATCCTGATTAATATATTGTTTACTCATATTTGGATATTGAATAGAATTTATTTTAACAAAAGTGCAACTTGTACATTCTTGAGGTAAAATTATTGTTGCTCCTTTCTTACCTGTTAAAATAACATCACTTCCAGCAGAAGCAAAACTAACTAATAAGATACCTAACATTAAAACTAAGATTAGTTTCTTCATCCACCTACACCAAACCAACCACCTTTCTTCTTGGGTTGTTGTGCTGCACCCCCGATAACTTCTGAGATATTAAAGTGTCTTCTTAACGAACCTCTCTCTTCACCTTTCCAAGCTCGATTATGTATTGATTCTACTAATGCTTTTAGTTGGGTAAAAATCATTTCAAATTCTCTTAGGTTAAGTTTAGTTTGTTCTTCTTTTATCTTCTGTATTTCATATTCAAATCTTCCCATTAAGTCGTCAACTATTTCTTTCCTAACTTTTTCCTCATTGAATTCCATACCCTGTAATTCTTTTGCAATCTTTCTTTTCTTTAATTTCTCATCAAGTCTTTCTTTAAGAAGATCCTTACATTCGTCAAGGGTTGGTGTTCTAAAATAGACTTCATACTTCATAAATATTAATGCAGAAAATGCCAAAGAGAATTCTAACATTCTTCTCATAATCATTTTTTCGTCAAAGTTAGAGAGTAATGTTTCTTTATTGATATAGGATTGCATCACCTGCATAATTTTATCCACACCCTCGGAAGTAAGAACTCTTTTTTTTGAATCTGTTATTGGAATCCATTCTAGTTTACCATTCTTTTCTTCATTTGGTTTTAGAACATCCTGTTGTAATAGGTGACTTATTTTTGTTAAAGTATCATTCACATCTAATTGTGCCTCTGCAAGATTCTGTTCTGCATCTTCCATTTGATATTGCATTTGATTATTTTGATTTGCAATGCTATTACTTTGTTGTATAGCTCCATGTAAACCAACGCGGTTTGCTATTTCATTCTGCGGTTCTTCTTCGTAGTGATCCATTTGAGTATTAAATTAATTTCTTAACTGCTTTTTTATCTCTTCGAGCTCCGTCTTCTTCTTTCTTAATACCTTTTTTATAACTCATTAACTCGAACTTTAACTTTCCTCCTTGCTTTTTTGTTAACTTTAGTGTCATTTCTTTTTACCTCCTTTCTTACTTTTTCTTTTCTTAACTGATTTAAATAATTGAATCTCCTTAACTTCACTTCCCCTTTTCTTCAATCTTCGCCCTAACTTTTCAATGAATATTGTTCCCTCATTCTTATCTGTCTTCTTTCTAAATCCTAGTGGGGTTGTCAATCCTTTAATACCCTTACTTCCTTTAACTCTCCGAACTCTAAACGACGCTGCAAGTGTACTTTCTGTTCTACTTCTTCCTAAATTTAGAGCTTGTCCTAAACTTAATTTACTTCCAATGGATTTAAACTTTCCTCCACGCCGAACTGATACAGAGAATAAACCACCTGATCTTGAAGATAAATCTGTTCCTTTGAGATTGAAAGGAAAGATTGGTGGTTTTTTTATAGGAGGTTTAGGGGGTTTTGGAGTCTTAGGTGGTACTCTAAAAGTACCTGGAGAAGTTAAAGAACTTACTTGTAATTCTTTTTGCTTTTGTTTTAAACCTAACTTTGATACTTGGGATTCCCTTAGTTTAACATTGTCTCTTAATTTTACTAAATCTTTTACTTGAGTTGATCCCCTTACTCTTGAATCAGATTTTATAGCATTTCCCACCTTTAATAAACTCCTTAGTTGGTTTGCATTTGTAGTTTTTAAATTTGTATTTAAACCTGAACTATAAAGATTATTTTGTGAAGAAGGTTCTTCAATACTAAAAGATAATTTCCCTGGAACATTAATAGGTTCTAAATCAAAAACATTCCCTTGACCTGCAGAGATTTGAGTTTTAGTTAAACCCTTTCCACCAATAGAACGAGAGATACCAACCAAAGTATCTATCTTAGGAGTTTCTATTCTTGTAGTTGCAGAAGGTTTTGTTCGTGGTGTTTTAATTAATGGTTTTAATATATCCAAACCAGTAGCTTTTAATTCCTGTCCACCATATAAATTTTTAAGGAATTGCGGAGAACTTTTTTTACCACCAGTCTTTATGAATCTAACACCTTTTTTTTGAAGTCCAAGGATCTCATCTAAATCAATTACATTTTGTTGTGTTGGTTTTCTTAATACAACTGTTCCTTTATCAAATTGTATTCCCTTTTCTTTTCTTAACAAAGGAGTTAAATCTCTTGTGATTTGTCCTGATTCAAATATATCAAACTTGACAGGTTTTCCAACCACCCCAATACCAGGAACTTTAGTAGCTCCAAGCAAATCATCTACGGTTGTAATCTTCTTTGTTGCAGCTTGAACATTTGAAAGTTGAATTTGTTTTCCTAAAGGTTTTGTTAAATCTGTAGTTTTTAAAGTACCTCCGAATATAGGTTCGCCCGTAGTTAAAGACTTTCCTGTGGGAGTTAATTCCAAGTCTCTTTTAACTGTTCTTGACTTTCCACCACGAGAAAGAATACTTCCAAACCTATCATTAAAAGGAACTCTCAAGGAAGAAGTTGTTTCTGTTGAAGATAAAATTAGTTTAAGTCCTGCTTCGTTTTGAATTGTCTTTCCCTTAATGCTTGAAATTGTTTCTATTACTCTTGGTGATCTTGAGGCAATCAATGCCTTTCCAGTCTTTGAATCTATTCCCAAACTTTTTAGTTCACTTAAAACCTTTGACCTTTCAATCTTTCCTGCTTTTGTAAAAGGGCTTAAACCCTTAGAGATTATTTTTTCTCCCCTATCTGTTACTTTTATTCCTTTAAAATCAAAACTAAGTCTTGGGTTAATAGGTTTTATTACTATCTTCTTTTCTCCTGCAAAGATTACTCTTGAAACCCCTCCTGTATTTTTAATAGGAGTTATAATATTATCTAATAACTTAACAGAAGATTCGTCTGATAAAGAAAGAACTGTTGGTTTAACATTCTGTAATGATTTTGGAAGTTGTCCTGCACCAACTTTCTGAGTTGTTATTTGTAACTTTGGTCGTGCAACAAGTGTTTCTATTTTAAATTTTCTCTTTAAAAAAGTATCTCCCTTTATAGTGGAAAGACTAAGTCTCCTACCAAATATTTCATTCCCTCTTGTACTAATAAAAGTATCAATGCCCTGTTGTTTTATTACTGGTGCTCTAAGAAATCTATTCGTTGCCCTTGTTGCTCCGATTGTACCAAGAGTTAAAAATGTTCCGCCCAAGAGTGCTGCTTCAATTGGTTTTGCCTTTGCGAATTTTATTGGGTCGTGATCGAATGGTCTTATTTCTTGTTCTATTTCAGATGCAAAAAGTGCTGGTCCAACAAAAGGAATTGAGAACAAAGCTACTTTAGTACCAACCCTACCAGTAATATCTGCTCCACCGATAAGAACATCTCTAGTTAATTTGTATTTGGGAGAAGTCCTAGAAAATAAATCTGATTGTTGAAAATCTTTTTCAGTAGTTAATCTAGCAATCTTTGTATTTAAATCAAAAACAACATCTGGTTTAACTCTCTTCTTGAAATTTAAGAAATTACTTATCGTTCTCTCTCCTCTAATTACTTCTCCTATTTGTGCTCCATAAAGTTTTGGAATTACAATTCCTTTTTCGTTTCCTGTAAAATCTAATGCTGTTTTAATTTCAAGAGAAGCAACCTTTCCTACTCCTTTATATAATATATTAGAAGTGTCCACCATAGTATCTGGAATATCTGTAAGTTTAAATGGTTGTTTTGGAGAACCTGTTCTTATTCTTTGTTTAAAACTTTCTGTTTCTAATTTACTCGGATCTACTAATGCTTCTCCTCTAAGTATATCAAATCCTGTTGTTAATTCTCCTCCACCTGCTCCAAATGGTAACGGACTATCTGAAGTTGAACCAAATATAGACGATGAAAATTCTAAATCTCCTGGTCTTTTTTTTCTTGAAGTTATTGGAGAAAATATTGTTTTAATAGATTGTATTGGTGAACCTGTTGCAAATTGATTACCTGCTTGTTTAAATAAATCAAGATTAAATTTCGTTGGTGGTCTTTGAAGATCACTTCCGATAAAAATGGTTGAGGAACTTGCAGGAGATATGATTGAACTTTCATTAAATCCACTAGTAAGATTATTGACAAACTCATTCTTTGGTTGTTCACCAGGTTTCCCATTAGCAAATAAATTTCCTTCTTCTTTTAATCCACCAGTTAAATTTACAACTCCACCTCCCTGTTTTGGTTTTTCAAATGTTTTAAATGAAGTTGTTCCTTTTGTTAAATTCTTTTCAGTTACAAAAGATTCTCCTGTTCCTAAGTTTTTTATTCTGGTAATATTTAATGCGTCTCCAGTTCTAATATCAACTGTATTAAACTGTCTTGTTTGTGCTCCGCCACTTCTTTCTAACTTGATTGCAAACTCTCTTTGTCGTTGCTGTTCTGCTGCAATCTTTTGTTGTTGAGCTGCTGCTTGTTGTGTGACTTTTACTGCTTCTGCGGCTTGTTGCTGTTCAGCTGCTTGTTGTCTTTCAACATTAGCTTGTGCTTGTGCTGCTGTTGGAAGAGAAGGAACTGAACCACCCGAACCACCACTCCTTCTTTCTGCAAGAATGTTTCTAAGTTTTGCCCTTCTTGTTTCTGCTAATCTCCTTTTTTCTCTTTGAACTCTTTGATTAACTACCATTACATAACCTCACATTATATTTTGCACCAGAGTTTCTTGCTCTTTCACAAGATAAATCTTTTAACTTTTGAACTCCTTGTTCTTGTGTAATATCTCCATCTAAATATTCACGAAGTATTTCAGATCTATCTTCTGGAAAACTTGCACTAAGAAATTTAAATGCAATGAAACCAAGAAATGCTAAAACAATAAACAAAAGAATTAACTTTTTATTCATTCTTTCACCCCGAAGATTATATTTCTTACTGTTATTGATTTTGCCATTTAGAAATTTCCTACACTAAAAAATAAAAATATCACTTCTTTCATTTTTACTGTAACATTGTTACAGCATTGTTCTTTAAATATTTTTGGGTTTTAATAAAAAAGAAAAGCCCACAATTTTTTAAGTAAGAACATTTATAAACTTGTTATTATAATGATAACATTAAGAAAATGGGTGAAGAATTTGCATACCAAGATTCAAAAGCACCGTTCAACATGGCGATTGCTACTCTAATGAGTTTAAGAAATACATTAGATCGTATCAGAGATATCGAAGGTAGAATAGATTACCCCCCAGAAGAAAGACAGCGAATAAAAATTGAGTTGGTTAAAAGATTCTATGTTGATTCAAGTCCATTGATTAATGATTCAACAGTTATTGATTCTTATAAAGATATTCTTAAACTGAGACCACTGCAAGTTATGAATGTTAATAGAAATAATCAAAAGGAAACAAAAATAATAGTATATTCTTATGAATTAAACGAACAACTAGATGAATACCTTTTGAACCTGCAGGTACAACTACAGAAGAACAAATATTTCATGCCTCCTTCAGAAGATATGGGTTCAATGGTTGGAAAAATGAGTTAAAATGAAGTATTGTGTAGAGAAATATCCAATGGGAAGCTTCAAAGGACAGAAAAGTCCTGGAAAGTATATGGATGGTTGGTTATATCAGAACTTAGAGCTTCTTGCAACCAAAATAGTTAAAGATATGACCTTTTTAGGTGTAATTTATTCTTCTACCCTAGAAGTTGGAACAGGAAAGAGTGTTTTAGCCACGCAAATTGGTGAAGCATGGTCTGATGTTATGAAAAAGAAACATAATATAGATATTCCTTACAGTGTGGAGAATATTTGTTGGAAACCAAAGGATTTAATAGAGAAATCATTCAATGTTCCTAAATATTCCTACATATTGTTAGACGAATGGGAAGATGCTTCGTATTGGAGTGAGTTAGGTATGACTTTAAGGCAATTCTTTAGGAAATGTAGGCAGTTAAACCTCTTTATGATCTGTATCATACCAAATTGGTTTCAATTACCTTTAAGTTACGCTGTTTCAAGGAGTATGTTTGCAATTGATGTAAGATTCACCAATGATTTGGAGCGTGGGTTGTTTGCGTTCTACAATTTCCCTGCTAAAAGGATATTATATATCGCAGGGAAGCGAGGACACAATTATAGAGTGGTTAAACCAACTTTCATGGGCAGATTCGGTGATGGATATGGCGTAGACGAGCAGGAGTATCGTCAGAAGAAGCTACAAGACATGGAGGATTATGACAGAGAGAATCCAATTAAAAAGACAAAAGCAATGATTGAAAAAGATGTAAAGATTGAGTTCTTACAAAGATTTAAAAAAAATGCTCCCAATTTATCGACTAAAGAACTTGCAAATATATTAGCAGTATCAGAAGATACTATTAGAAGGTGGATTAAGGGGAGTGTATCAGAAACAGCACCATTAAAAACGAATTATAATAATAAACACACAATAAAAGAATATGAGCAGGACGACGAGGCACTGGAAGGGAGTGAACAAAAAGAAATTGATGAATCAGAACCAGTCAACCCTATTAGTACAGAGGGTACAGGAAATATGGGGAGGAGTGGATAGAAATGGTAAGGAAAGAAAAACCTTTAAGCGATGTGGTAGAAGTCAACTGGAAACTCCTTGCCCCTATACTAATAGGGCTGGTGGCTGGATTGATTGTGACATTAATTTTAGTTAAGATATTTTAAATTATTTTTGTCTTGCCTTATCTACTTTAATCCTAGCACACTTCTCACAGTAAGTTCCGTCTTTGAATTTAACATTCTTAGAACCACCGCCCATTACATTAAGTACTCCTTCTTGAAGTAGGATTCCACAACCTGCACAATATTCTTCCATTATTATTTACCTCCTTTTATTTTATAATTCATTGCGGTTTCTTCCAGGAAACAGTTCTGCATATTTCCTTTTCTATATCACAAATTTTAATTGCTTGATCCTCTCCAGTTACATTCATAAATAATCCTAAATCTTTTTCACTAATTTTTAAACCTTGAATATCAATTATTTTTCCCTTCTCTTTTTCTAATTGTCTTTCAACAATAAAAGAATAAGTTATTAAACCTAAAACTAAAAGTCCTAAAACTATTGATGCGGCTTTCCAATGGTTGGGTTGTTTCCTTTTCATTGTGTCTCTCCGATTTTTATATGGGTGTTTAAGGTTTTCTCTTCTTAAATACTTTTTGGTTGGTCTTTTATCTGGATCTTTCATTTCATAAAATATCTATTATATGTAATTTAAGTATGATTTGTTTTGTTTTATTCATTTTATTTCATATAATCTTTCATATCTTATGTTTATTAATTCATATAATATTTATATATCCATAATATCTGCTCTTGCTTCAACAGCAATATCACTTGCAACACTGTGATCATAGTTAACTAAAGTTCCCACAGAACTATGTCCAGTGAGTTTTGCTATCTTATCATAAGTCCAACCCTTCTTAAAAAGCTCAGTCACAAAGTAATGTCTAAAATTATGAAATGAAACTTTATGTTTAATTCCTGCTTTCTTAGAATAACTTACAATCTTATTTTGAATTTGTCTATAGCCCACTTTTCTAAATAAGTAATCTTCTAATTTTAATTTGTGTCTTTGAACATAACTTTTAATGAGATATATTAATTCGTCATCTAAAATTGCTTCTTTCATTACTTTCTTTTTTCTTTTCAAAACTTTAGTCATCATAATTCTTTTATCAAAATCTACATCCTTCACTTGCACATCAAAGTATTCTCCTAATCTTCTTCCTGTTTTTCTAGCAACTTTAAACAACATAAAAAAGAAATCATCTTCCATTGCAGCATTTAAGATTGCATCCATTTCTTCTTTAGTACAGGGGATTGGTTCTGTTTTAGGCATTTTATTTTGTAACCTCCTTCCCTTTCTGTTTAAAAAGCGAAACTAATTCTAAAATCATATTATTGATAGAAATAATTGCAAATCCTATAAAAAGAAACTTTAACCAAGCATCATTCCCTCTCCATAACTGCTCAATTATAATTGCAAACCCAAATGCTATTTGAAAAGAATAAAGTTTTTTCATTTTACTTTCTCCTTAGCGTTAAGTCTTTCCATAAGCAGTAGTTTAACTATTCCAGCGATTAATACTGCAATTACTAAAAAGAGGAATACCCCAAGAAAGATATTCATTTTTTCGCTCCTTGTGACTTCTGCGTCTGTTTCTCATGCCAAAGAATATAAAATGTCAAGAAGATTAATATTATTCCTGTAAAAATAAATAATGAAGGAATTAAAATTAATCCATCCTCTACCCTTTTTTGGGCATCCAATAAAAAATATAAAAATATCCAACATAATGCTAAAAATATACCTAAAATAATCTCTAGTAGGAAAAAATAATCTTCTTTTTTCATTTTTTACCCTCCGACTTCTTAGGACATTTTTGCGTTATCAATTTTCTCTCTAATTCTTTAATTTCCTTTAACATATTTTCTCTTTTTTTATTCGAGTCTTTCATAAACCCTATTGAAATAATTCCAGTTGCTCCAACTACTTTACAAGGTAAATCTTTTTTAAGTTTTTTAATTCTTTTTCCTATATCTTTCATTGTCCCTTCTCCTTTTCTAAAGTTTGTGTCTGTTCAAACTCTATTACAACATCCCCTCTAAACAAGTCCATATTAATAATAGTTTCAAATGTTTTCTTAAAAGATTCTGTACAAGACCCACTCTTTAAATATCTCCCAGCTTCCTTAACAGTATATTCATATATCTTCATTCTTTTCCCTCCACTGACTTACTAGAACAGGACTGCGTATCTTCTTCAATATCCTTTTTAAAACCCATTTCGTCTGATTGTGGGGCGAGTTTCTCTTGAGTTTTTCCAAATTGAATTTTTAGATCTTCTTCTCTACTATTTTCAATATCTCCTAAAACTTGCATAATAACCATCTGGTTCTCTAAAATTAATCTTTCAGTTTCGTTCATTTTTTCTTTAACTCTCCTTTTAATTTTCCATTCTTACTTTCCCATTCCATCATATCACCAGTTTCAACCTTAGCTTCTCTAACAAGTTCAGCAGGAATTGTTGTTCTTGTTTGTTTCTTGTCTTTGATTATTTTTGTTTGTTTTTTCATTTTAATATAACTAACTCTTTTACCTTGTGAATCATTTCATCACCATTTTGCATTTTTAATTTCTTCCCAACCTTGATTTTTTTAAGATTCACCATACAACCATTCCAAATCCTTGCTTGAAGGTCACTATGTAAAACCTCTCCGTTCTCATCTAAAGACCATTCTAAAAAATCTTGACCATCATCTTCAAACACTATCTTTAATGTTGCTTTCTCTCTTAGCCATGATTCAAAATCTTCTTTTGACTTGAATTGTAAATCTTTATATTGTGGTTCTTTGTTTTCCATATTATATCTTGTCAATCATCCTTTATATATATATCGTCCTACTTCTAAGGGACAACATAATCGTCCTACTTACTTATTTTAGATGGATTACGAAGCATCATAAATATAATGTCTTCTCCATGTATCAATATCATATTTTTTAATTAAAGCCTTCTTCTCTTTCTTTAATTCATTTATTTCTATATTCAAATGGTGAACTTGTTTCCTATGCCCCTCTTGTATCTCTTTAATCTTCTCTCTCAACTTCTTGTTCCATCTTCTTTGATTTTCTGTCATTTTACTTTCACCTTCGCTTGTGGAGCGGACTCTGCACTTTTACGTTTCCTTTGTTTTAGTCTTCCAATATTTAATTTTTTCATTTTTCTATTCCCACACATTTTTTACAAATTGAGAGTTTAAATCTTTTTTTAATCAAATCCCTTCTAATGTTCTTGTATTTTTTATCTTCCCATATCTCTAAAAGGCTTTTCTTAGAAACATTTCCAAACTTTATTGTGCTGAGATAGTCGTTGCAACATAAAATAACATTTCCGTCTACATCAATTACTAGGGCATTGTTTGGCCAAATACAACCTGGTTCATAAAGAACATTTTTTGGTTTAACCAGCCCACCCCGATTCAATAGGGGAGTGTTTTCATTAAATTTGCTAAAATTTGTTCTAACTTTTTTATTTGGATTCCTTTTTATATGCTCAAATAGTTCACCTAATCTTTTTGACTTCGTAATTCCATGTTGAGTTAAAATAAACTTTGTAACTCCAGAGGAAATAAGTTTTTCATATGCTGAGGGAGTTAAACAATCTCCGTTAGAGTAGATGAGCAATGTTGCTTTTGGCAATTTCTTTTTTGCATAGGCCATTAAACGAAAAATTCTCTTATCCAGTAAAGGCTCTCCATAGTGAACAGGAGACAAAACGCCACGGTATTTTACTTTTGCTAGCTCATCAATAATTTTTTTAAAAGTATTTTCATCCATGAGTTTTTGATTTTTTAAAAGTCCCCTTTCATAAACGCTATTTGGACAGTAAGAACATCTTCTCGTACAAGAAGTATTCACATCAATATTTATTTCATTAAAAAAATCCCATTTTTGATAGAGCAATAGATATTTTAATCTCATGTAATACCATCGCATTCTTATTTGAAAACTTTTATCATTCATTCTTGTTCCTCCTTACTTGGAGCGATTTCGGAACTATGTTCTCCTTTCATATCTTCTACTTCGCTGACTCCAACTCCCTTTTTATCTTCAACAGTTATCATTCCAATTAACCATTCTCCAACATAATCTATATCTGGAGCTGTTTTAATCCAATCAATTATTTCTCTTCCAGTATATAATGTACTATACCCCATTTATTTCTTTTCTCCCTTAAACGTATTTTTAATTTGTATTTTAGCTTCTTTCCATTTTATAAAACCAGGCCTATATTTTAATCGAATATTCAATATTTCTAAATTTCCTTTTCTATCTTCTGGGCAAAGATTTGAAAAAAATTTATAGCAATCATCTTCTAATCTATTTCCAATCTTTTCTATTTTCTTAATCTTCATTTTACACTTTCTCCCTTATGAGTCATTAGAAAGCACCCCCGTTGATCTTGGTTACTAACATTCCTAACCATGAACCAACTACAAAGGCTTTTATGCAAAGCAATAAACTAACAAAACAATAAGCTCTTCTAATCTTTTCTTCATCTTCTATTTTGTTTCTTATCCACATTAAAAGTATTATTGCAAGTGTGACAGTTATTAAAGAAACAATACAAGTTATTCTCACACCAAATTCATTAAACAGTTTTTCCATTAGGGGATTACCTTCAGAAAAACCCAAACTTATTCCATAATAGGTAAATGATAAGTCAAGAATAACTAAAACTTCCAATGCTAAAAGTATAATTAAAAACCATTTATCTATTTTCATTTTCCACTCAAGATCACAAGCATACTTGGTCTTGGACTTGCATTACTCTCCGAAAACTTCAATCTTTCTGCAAACCATAAGACGTGTGCTCCAGCTTCATTGAGTTTAGCAAACCATTTTGTGGAAGTGTCAACATTCAAAAGCATAACAATTGTTTTTCCCTTTTTACTTTCTTCAATTGCTTTTTCAACCCAGGGTAAAGGATTTGAATATGGAGGATTAACATAGGTTTTATCTTTCCAATTAAATTTTAATCCATCATAAGCAGGATTATCATTAAGAGGACAAGGGTCAAACCATTCTTTAAACATTTCCATAATCCATTCAGGTGTTTCCCAGTTATCCATGTGTCTTCTCCCTACTTAACAAATATTCAAACATGAAAGTAAATAGAGTTCCAATAAACAAATATAAAAAAGCTATTAAAGAAATACAACCATAAAGATTAGTTGTTTCTTCTGTACATATTTCTTTTTCTTCTACTCCACAAAGAGGTTCATTATCCATATTGTAATGGCGATAAAGATATAATCCACCAAACAACATTCCAAAAATTAAGCCGAACCAAATCATAACTTCTAATATTAAACTAACTTTTTTATCCATTGTTTACTTCTCCACATGAAAGTTTAATTAAGTTAAAAATCCCTATAATCATTGCAATATTTACTTCAATTATAAGTCCAATTATTGCTGCGTTCATTTGTTCACCTTCTTACTTTCCTCCAATTCAGTCAGTAATTTATCAAACAACTTCTTAGCTTCACTTACAGTCATAATTGCTTTTGGTTGAGATGTTGAAACATTGTGAGACCTATTAAAATTCCAAGTCTTCTCCGCCTCTTCTTTAATCTCTTCTAAAGTCATTTCGCAGTCTCCCTAAAATCAGTCAGTTCCATTTTATATTTTTCATTTTGCATTAAAATAAGTGAAATTAATATAAGTATCCCTAAAAATAACATTACTGAATAAACTATAAAATCTAAATTAGGAATTGAGTTTAATGAATCTACCAAGACAGTATTACTCATTGCGTCTTCCCCTTAACTTGCGTCTTAACTGTCTTTCGTGAAGGTTTACTCAACCTACTAATTTCTTTTCTTAATATATTAAAATGTCCATCAAGATATTTCATAAATTCTCTTTCATTTTTGAAAAAATCTTCCCTGTATAAAATTAAGTCTTTTCCATCTTTTCCAAGGGGTAATATTTGTGCTGGTCTAAACTTAGAATATAAATCACTCTCGAAGAAAGTCTGAATATCGTTTATTGCTTCTTTTATTGATTCAGCTTTATGTATCTTTGGTTTTTTGCCTTTGTATTTTATTTTTTTCATTTTACAAGCCCCTTAATATTTTGAAGTTCTTTATAATACTCTTTCTTAAAATCTTTTTCACCAGTATCTCCACTTTGAAACCAATCATAAGCGTGTAAAATATTCATTACCGATTTAAGAAGTTTCTCTAATTTATCTGTATTATAATTATCTCTTTTAAGAATGTCAATCAAATCTGAAATTCTCATGTCTTGGTAATCAAAATGTCCTCCACTCATTTTTCAATCTCCCAAGCTTTTATTATTTTCTTAATATCTTCTGTATTGAATGAAACTCTAAACCCATCACTCAATAAATCAACTTTATATTTCATTGTCCTGACTCCTTTTCGGCCTTCTCGGAAGGTTTAGTCCAAACTTCTTTCCAAAGTTGATGTGCAAAGTCCTCTCCCCTTGTATTTAACATAGCATTATCATTAAGCCATTCTAATGTTGCATCTATTTCCTTTTTATCAACATCTCTTTCAAGCCAATTATATAATGTTTCAACTAAAGGATTCATTGCTTTTCCTCCGTAGTTTCTTTCTTTAGCGTCAAGGGGAATATTATTGAAATTAATCCTGTAACTTCTGCAACACCTATTCCAATAATAACAAAAACCATATTTACATTTCCTGGATAATTAACTTCAATAATAATCAAAATAATTGCATTTAAAAAAATCAAAACTGAAGCCATAAACAATTTATTCATTTCTCCACCACCTTCGTATTAGTCTGAATTTGTGTATTTGTTATAATTTGTTCTTCAAGATAATCTAATTCTCTATCCCCTCTTGCTTCATCTTTGTAAAGTTTAACTTCTTTTAACAAAGTTATTCTTCTTTCATTAATCATCTTTAAAATTTTAATTTTCTCTTGAGCATTTACATAACCCTTTTCAAAATTATTCTCTGCGGTTTTTAATAAAAGAGCATCTGCATCTTGAATGTTTTTTCCATGTCCATAATATTCTACAATGTCTTTATCTTTAATTTCTTTTGTCATTTTACCAGCCCGATAAAACTTTCGTAAGAAAGTCTCCTTCTTTATATTGAATTTTAGCGTCTTTGAATTTTACATCATACTCTTTTTGATAATTATTAATTACATCGCCACAATCAAATTCTACTTTAGCAGAACCTATTTGAACTTCTTTAGTATTCATCTTCACTATTATAGGGTATACTTTTTCTGTCATTTTATTTTGTTCTTTAAGATTGCGTTAACTTATTTAATTCATTTTGAATTTCCTGCATTTCCATATTCTTTTCCATTGCTTGTTGTATTAATCGATTGAAATTAGAATGCATTAATTTGAAATCTTTATCCATTCCATTTAATAATTCCTCTTTTCTTTTCTTTAGTTCTTCAAATTTCATATTGGATCAACATCCCTCGTATCGTCTATTATCTTTTTTAATTGTGATTCTGTAAATAATCGTGTTGTACACTTTGCATTTCCATTCATACATGAATATTGAAATTCGTCTTCGCCATGAGGATTTCCTTGTATTCCTTCATACTTCAACATATTTACTCTTGTACAAACCTCACATTTTTGTGGGGGTAAGTATGGTGGAGGTATGAAATCTGTTCCTCTTAAACTTCTTACAAATTCACTTGCATTTTTTGCTTTGTTTTGTTCTGTCATTTTTTGATTATGAAATCAGGGGAACTTTAAAAGAGGTTGGTCTTGATACTTGTTCCCCTGCTAGGTGATCAAAAACAGCATTGTTTCTGATTGTCACCAACTGTTTGGTGACTATGAATTGCAAAGATTAGAAGAAGATGGTAATCAAAAAACTAACCCCTGCAATATATCCTAATTAAAAATTAGGAAATTATGATTCAATAATGTACTTAACTTATTGGTTAAAATCTAACCAACAATCGTGTGAATTATTCTACTAATTCAACAGCGTATCTTGTAGCTAAATCTGTTCCAGTTTTACTAACTTTCACAAACTTTGCGTCAGGTCTAATTTTCAAGATTTTTTGAATTTCTTCCTGCACAGTATTTGGAACTCTATACTCTTGTTCATTAACAACCATTACATTATATGCGAAATCCTTTCCTTCTTTATCTTGACCTGTTCGGTCTTCTATAGGAAGTGAAAGATCCACTTTATCAAGGTCTGCTATGTTAAGTGTCCGCTTTGGCGTATATGCCTGTGCTGATTCTTTAAGACTTGTCATTTTGGTTTACCTCCTTCTCTGCTTTATTGTGAGTTTCTTTAATTTCAACATATCCTTCTGAATCAAATTCTTCTTTCTTTTCCTGTTCATCTAATTCTTTCCGATCTTTATCTTCCATCTTTAATCTTACTTGAGTTTCTAAATCTAGAGAAGCAATAAACTTTGAAAAACAATTCTCACAAACTTCTTTAACATCTTCTACTTCCTTTTTACAACATTCACATTCGATTTTATCATTTCCAAATAATCCCATTTTATTGTTTACCTCCTTTTATCTTTTTACCAAAGCAAGACTCTGGTTTTCCTTTATTATCATACTGAGTTTCCCAAATTAATCCATGTGAAATTCTTACTGTTTTCTTTCTCCAGATTATTTCATCCATTTGTTTTTTGGTTAGTAATCTCATTCTGATTTCACCCACTCAATTTTAATATATTCTCCCTCAAGTTCTTTTGGGATCATAACATGAGAACCATCTCCAACAGTAGTTGCCTTTCGGATTGCTTTAAAACTTTTAATCTTTCCCTCAGAAGTTTTTTTGATAGTTAATTCTTCAGTCATTTTAAAAAAATTAGAAGAAGGGCGTAATGCCCTTCCCTGTTAAAAATTTAGTTTTGCCGAGGTCAATATATCTCTTTCGAGTAAGCAACCCCTTCAGTTTGTTGTACCAACTTTTTATTTTCATGTTATTATAATAAATTAAAAGGTATTTAAATATATCCTACCTTTTGGGAGTGACGACATAAATCTGTTCCTTCCGATTTAATTTCATTTCCTTGGAATGATATTGATTAAATATAAATTCCTCCAATTCCTCCTCGGATAAGAAACTCCTTAAACAATCCCAAATTGCTTTTTCTAATTGTTTTGGGGTTATTTTGTATTCTCTGCAAATCCTTGATTTTGATTTCATTTTAAAAAAGTAGATCCGATTTAATTAAAGTGTCTATGTTTTGTAATTCGTTTGCAATCAACTTTCCTCTCGGAGTTAGAAACCAATTATGTTTATAGGGAGTTGGGGAAGTATCAAATACAAACCCGTCTTCTTTTAGCTGGTGTATAACTCTTAGGAAATGTGTGAAAGTTGTGTCCACTTCTTTCCTAATGATTTGACTGCTTCTTATTTCCCTGCGAGTGTTGCGTAAGTGAAGTAGAATTTTAACTCCTGTTTTCTTTGTCATTTTAACCTATGAATTCGATTTCACATTCCTCCTTCTTATCTTTCTGTATTCTTGGTCTCATAGCTTTTGCAGTTCCTTTTATTCTGAACTTCGCATGAACGATCTTTGTTTCTTTTCCTACTACTCCCCAAACATCGGTTTCATATTTCAGGCGGCTTTTCTTTTTGGAGGTCATTTCCACAATGCCTTTAATTTAACTAGAGATTGATTCTGAGGGGTTTTTTCCTCTGCATCTCCATTATACCTTTTATATCTGTAACAATCTTGACATAGGGGTTTTGCGTTCATGTGTGCAATTACTCCTCTAATTCGCTTTTTACATTCAAAACATTTGGTTTTATGCAGTTTATTTTGTATTGTTGTCATTTTTCAAATAGTTTGATTAGTTTTTTTATTCCTCCTCTTCTTGTACATGTT
>Ga0207997_1000595_pt1 | contig 18384 bp, 27 predicted proteins | sample AntAceMetag02UKN_FD_184777 | JGI IMG/M metagenome (GOLD analysis project Ga0207997, IMG submission 184777) | Saline lake microbial communities from Ace Lake, Antarctica - Antarctic Ace Lake Metagenome 02UKN (SPAdes) (version 2) | ecosystem: Environmental > Aquatic > Non-marine Saline and...
TTAAATTATCTGTAACCAACGCTTTTAATGAACCCTCACCAAGTTCGATATCTCCGTTACTCTTTAATATAATCTTATTGTTCGCATTTGCAACGGTTATTTTACCGGAATCGGTAATTTTTACATAATTATCTTTACTTTCGTATATAGTTGTCGTGTCTGCGAGATCATCCGGCCTATCGTCAGCGCTGTCAAAACTAGCTATCATTGTGATATTATCACCATCGGCAACGATAACACCAATATCACCTTCTTTTGGCGTAGAATGAAAACCGACGTGCTGAACACTCGACCGCGCTGTAATTTCCTCACCAGCTCGACCGATAGCAGTTACAATCTGTTGCTTATCTGATTCAGTAATAGTTTTTATTAAACATTTATAAATTTCAATCATTATATTTCCAATTCGTTAATTCGTTCGTGCGACATTCTAAGCGTTGTTTTTCGTCCTTCGGTCAAACTATATGTAAATATTCTACTATACAGTACTAAGTGCCGCCTGATATCATTAATTTCATCCACAACATTAACTAAGCGATTTATTTTCCAAGTTTTACCGTTTTCGGCAATATGACCCGAAACCGTGTGTGTTAAACTAAAGCCCTCAATTCTTTGATCTTCACGAGTTTGTATTGCCATTTTCTCCGGTGAAGCTTTAGAATCGTTAATTGAAATAGCCATGTATTTAATTGCTGGCAATGTTGAATCCGTTGCAGTTGCAAAACTGTTTTTTTGTTCTCCAGAGAATCCCTCATATTGACATGAAACCATTATAGAAGAATAACGCCCAGAAATATCATCAACCATACGAGCCGTTAAAACATTTCCAGTTCCATCTTTTTTAAATACCGTTTCATATACAATTTCGTCGTCATAGCGTTTTTTGTTTAAATCCCCAATGTATAATTCGCCTGTATTATCGTATAATATTTCAAAACCATACGATTTAACGAGCTGATTAATTTTCGAGAATACTAAATCACCGATATTAATTTTATAATTTTTATGGTCTCCGAGCGCTGTAAAATCTTCGTCATATGTAGTTTCTTGAGTTCTGGCGTTAATAGTCTCAGAGTTATTAACATCATTTAAAACAGTTTCGTTTCTATCTTCAATGTCAGATTCAGAACTAAAACCAGTACTATCAGAAATTTCCGAAGCTGTTCCTTTTGGTTTTACATAAAAATTCGTTTGTGCTATTAATGTATCAATTATCTGTATTGGTGTTTTATTGTTAAAATCCTTGAAATTATTACAGTAGTTTTCAACCAAAATAGAAGTTCTGTCTTTTCCAGACAGCGTCACATCTCTGGAACTTTTAGAAGTGGATTTTTCCACTCTCTGAATAATTCCATCGAATTCGCGCGCCTGATTAATCCAGAATTGAATCAAATCACCTTTTACAACTTCAAAATCAACATTAACCAATTTAACGGAAAACGCCGACGTTAGAGCTTCATAATCAGCCGGAAATGTATATGACGAATATTGATTGTCATCTGATTTAACATTTCCAACGTTGTCGGTGATTATTATTCTTATTTCTTCCATTTTTAAACCTGTTGAGGAACTGGAACTTTTATACTACCATTTGCGAAAGTCGGATTTTTGATTTGTGGATTCATACTTAAAATTCTTTCAGCAGCTTGATATGATAATCCATTCGACAATGTAACTGTATGCAAAGTTTGCAATGCAATTTCTTGTGTTTCTAATGTTTCACGACCTAATTTTATTTCATTAATATATTGTTGTAATTGGTTAGCCTGATCTTTTAAACCTTGATTTTGTCTGTTAATTAAAACAGCGTCATTTATTAATTCACGAACATCGAATAAACTTTGTTCTAATTCTTGTACCGTCATTATAGATGGAAAAGTCTGACCGCCTTTAAAATTTCCGGCTGCATCAAAAGTCTGTACATCTTCTAATCTTGCAGTTTCTTGTCTATTTGCATCGTCAACAGTGTAAACTTCAGCTGATTCAAACGCTACCCGTGAGGCTCCCATAATTAAAACATACTGAGATTCTACACCCTCAAATACAGCTGCGAGATCTCGAACTCCCAAAATACAGTTATTAATAAAACTGGCGGGACTATTCCGAATTGTTACAAAGCGTTGTACAACTCTATCAATAGCACTATTTATCGAAAACATAACCTCGCCAGGCAAACTGGTTCCATAATTTACAGTATTAATTATAGATGTTGCTAGGCTGGTTATTCTATTTAAGTATGAATTTAATTCCCCTTTATACGTATTTACAGTGCCAGCAAACGCCGCCGCATTCGACGAAACTTTTTGAGCCGCTTCGAGTGCGGCTGTAATTACTCCGGTCGATGATCTAAAACCAGCCGATTGCTGTGGTACTATATAACGAACAAAAGTTATTTCGTCAGTTGTAATTTGCTGTACAAAATCGAAACTGACAGAAACAAATTCCTGAGTATCATCGTCAACAGTTCCAATATTTTCAACAGCCCCTTCAATTTCACCATATTCGGGGTGCGTGAAAGTAAATAACTCGCGAGTACCTTTGATTGTTTCTAGGAAATTAAAATGAGCTTGATACGTTGGGAAAATCCCAATATCAGTATCCCAACCCTTTGTAATTGCAGGATTAGACATAAAAGAGCATTCAACTTTAATAGTTCTTGATTTCATACCCTGATTCTGAACTTTATTTCGATTTGAAAATGGATATTCATGTTTTACTATAGCGAATGGATATGAATCGTTTACTGTGACGATATCCAGATAAAATCCGGCCATTTGTGGAATAAATTTATCAGCCATTTAAAAACTCCCAGTTGTACCTGAACGAATTGATTTAGTGATTTTTTTTCCGCCTCTATCACCATTAAATAAACTTTGAACCTCAACATCGGCGGTTCCATCTTGATTATTGTTAATTTGTAAATTGAGCGCGAAATTTTTATCGGCTTGAATAGGATCAGAGATCAATCCTGTTTTCTTTGCAGCGGTTTTAGCAAGTCCAACAGTGCCACCAATTAAACGACCAAGAACACTTTCCCGCCCTATCTCACTTAATTTCTGGCCTGCCTTTACAAGTAATCCGGCCGATTTTGCCGCCAACGTCAAAGAGGTCGCTATTGCTGAGAATATTTCCTCTGTATTTCTTAATTTTGCAGGGTCAGCAAGTATTTTTTCGATTGCATTAGCCAAATCATCAATAACCGGAACTAATGCAACATCAAACAATTTAGTTGAAAAAGTACCAATCTTTTTAAATGCCTGACTCGATGTTTCGGAAACTCTCTGAAATTTTCTCTCAATATTTCCTGATGCATCTTCGCCAAGTTTTATTAATCTGTTAAATTCTTTTAGTTCGCCGTTTGTTTCTTGAAATGCAATAGCTAATAATTCGAGAGGTTTAGCGCCTCGAATACTTGGGATTAATTTTGAGATTTTACCGAGATCGCCACCCGTAGCGTTTAGCAATTCTGGTATAACTTCGCCGAGATCACGCAAGCCACCGCCTTTTTTAGTAACTGAAACGCCGAGAGCTTCTTGTATTAGTGAAGCACGCTTTTTTAATTGATTCACAAACTGAGAAACAAAAGTCGCGGCTTCAGCTTTTCCGCCACCTTTACCAGCGATCTGAAGTAATGCGCCAAATTCGATAAACTGTTTTTTGGTTTTAAATCCACCCGTAACAAATGCACCGAGTAATTTTTCGGCCTCGGATGCTAATTCAGATAAATTAATAGTTGCTTCGTCACCCTGAGAAATTAAAACCTCTAAAAACTCGAAAATTCCACCTTTTCCGACATCAATTCCCTTAAACGAAGAGGATAAGGCCGCGATTAATTCTCCCAGTTCACCAGCATCGGCACCAGTACCACGTATAATTTTGGATATATTGTCGAGATTGTCAGCGGCAAGGTCAAAATCGCCGGATTTATCAACTATTCTTTCGAACGTATTTAAAATAACGTCACGACTAACACCATATTTAACAGCGGCGTCCGTGATTGATTCACCTAATTTAAATTGTTCAGCGCGTGTTTTTTTAGCTTGAACGGCTGTTCTGGCAAGACGTTCCTCGAATTCTAGTATTTCGCGACCCTTTGCAACTCCAACAGCGGCACCAATAACCAAGCCGGCGGCACCACCAACTAAACCAGCTTTTAAAAGTCGTTGTCTGCGTTGTCTGGATCTTCTCTCTGCTCTCTCTATTTCTCGAAGTGCGGCTTTTTCAGCCCTTACCCTTGCGCGAATTCCTTTTAATCGGTTTCTAGCCCGTTTTCTGGAAAGTCGTTTATCAAGTCTATCCTGTGTTCGGCGTTGGCGTTCAAGTAGTCGATTGGACTCTTTTATTTCTTTTTTAAGTCCTTTATTGTCACCGCCGAGCGTAATATTAATATCAGACATTGTAATTTCCTAAATCGGGGTTATGTATCAGTTTTGGGGCGTGTAACTTCTTCCATCGTAAATATATAAAGCCACTGGCCCGAAGTTAGCTCGATAGCTGGCTTGCCAAACAACTCAAAAGCTTTCTTGCTGTATAAATACTTGTAACGTTCCCAGCTGTCTCTTCTGGCTTTTTTTTTAAGTCCTCAATCAATTTATCAAATTCCTCATCTGACATTTTCATTGGATCAGGGGAATTTTCTTCGTGCAATTGATCGAGTTCAATAGCGAAAAAATCCTTCATTTCTGGAGTTAGCGAGCCTCTAAAATCAGAGATATTATTCGCAATACCGAATCCAGTTTCAGGGTCTTTTAAGGAACGGTATAACTGTTGGGTTTCAACTTCAGCATTATAATTGCTTATGTTTTCAAACCCAACTTTATTATCTTTATATATCGCATCAGCCGCCAAAGACGCTTTCGCGAGATCATCTTCAGTCAATATTTTCACATTAACTTTAACATCTTCAACACCTGGACAATCTACTGTTTTGGTAATTTCTGACCCGGCTTTTATTCTTTGCAGAATATTCATTAATTAACCCTTTCGTTTATAAATTTAGCTACAGCAACATGAATGTTAATAAGCTCAGGATATTTCTCTGAACCTATTAATTTATCCATAGCTTCCAAAACTCTCGCTTTATTCGCCATCGCTGGCACTGGGTATTGTTTTACTAGAGTTTTTTTCTTTGCAGGTTTAACTGTTACAGGTTTAACGGCTTCGGTTTTATTAACCTCGGCCGCTGTTTTGTTTTTATTAAACATTATCCGAGCTCCAATCCTGGAGTCCTTGTTTCTGCGCTGTAAGTAATAGTAAAACTTGTTTCAGTTTCGCCATCTGTTGACGCGTCCCCAACTTCATTGGTAGCAACGCCTCCAAAACTTACACGATCACCGTTATCATATTCAACAGTAAAAGTCGCGCCGAATAAAGTCCTTGGATCGATATCTGGAGCAATATTCGCCTTTTTAACATTCACAGAAAAACTGTACCGAGGCAACATTTTTGCTGTACCGGATTTATTCATTAATGGAACTGGTTTCGCTACAGAAACCGAAGTTTCTGTGAAGTTGTCGAAGTCTTCGAAAACGATCCCATTCATTTCAACACTACATCTATTTACAAATTCAGCCATTTTTTAACTCCTTTTAGCTTAATATTAAATCAAGACGATTAGCGATTATGTGCATTCCAGGAACTACTTTTGCCGGAATCTGTAAATTAACTCTTCCAACTGCCTGGGTATCAAGTTCAACAATAACTTCATCCGGTTCAACTGGATTCCATATTTCAAGATCATTAAGTAATCTGATTACATCTAGGACTTCGGTTTTAACGAGAGCCGCTGTTCTAGTTGTTAATTTTGTTCTTGGAAATCTCTGAGCCTGACGATTTTCAATTGCCAATTTACCAAAATCTAAACTTAAAATAGTTGTCAGATCGAGATACGCAACTGATTTAGTTCCAGTTGAATCCGTTGTATAAGTTGTAATAGCTCTAACTATTTGAACAGCTTCACCAACTCCAACTTCGAGGGGTGTTACACCGTTTAATAGTAAAGATTCTTGCTGAGTTCTTGAAAGTTGATTTTCAAGTGCAGCGGGTGCAATTCCAGCCAATGGCAACGTATTAAGAGGTCGAGCCGGATCTTCTTCACCAGCAACAACAGAAGCATATGCGGCGCCAATTTCATAATCTAACGAATGGCCGCGCTCAGTTGTTTTTGTTGTTTTAAGATAAGCAACATTCAAACGTTCATAATTTAAAGTAGTTCCAGCAAGTGTTTCAAGTGTAGCTTGAACACCATTATAACCAAAATATCCGGTCGCTGGTCTATCTTCAGTCGGTGCACTCTGAGATGTTAAATGTGTTTTTAATAATCCGAGATTAGTCGCATCATTAAGAGTACATAATACAACATCATAATCAGCGGGAAAAATTGCTGTTAATGCAGTTGCAATACTTGGATCAGTCGCACCATCTACAGGTTGAACAATTGCCAAAGCGGTAGTTTCAACATTATTAGTTTTAGATGAAATTGCGATATTGTTTCCAAGAACTCCAAGATTTCGAGCTGTTAAAGTTACAACAGCACCAGAAACGCCGGAAGTTACTGGCATTAAATGTTCTAAATCGCTGATAGCCGCGTCGATTGCTGTTGCGATATCGTTCACAGCATCGCCATTATTTACAGTTACCTCAACACGAACGTTACCAATCCATATTTCAAAAGATCCACCCGCCGAAGCTATTCCTGAAACTGTGATAGTTCCAACAGCAGCAGCGCCAGCACCATCTGGAATAGGTACTATTGATAATTGTAAGTTTGGATTTGCTTTCAATGCAGCATCGGCCGCAATTGCAGCAACAGAACCTTGTCCAGCTTGCAAAATGGCATCGGCAGAACTAAAAACTTTAACCGGAACATTACTTGTTCCAATTCCAGCACTTGTTTTCTGTCCTAAAATTACCATTGATTTAGCATTTGCAGGCAATCCTTGAGCGGCTAAACTGGCATTATATTCAGTATAGCGTCCTGGTTTCCTAATTGAGCTGGGAATGTTATCAAATTGTATTGTCATAACTTTCTCCTAATTATTAAATTTATTTCGAATTATCTTTTTTAACTGTTGACTTTGTCAGTGGTTTAACAACTGACCTAACTTCAATCAAAGAACCATCGTTTAACTTGCACTGTATGTCGTGATTCAGTTGAACTGGGATTTCTGTTTCTGAAGTCACTCGTTTTCCTTGACACCAGAAATTCAAACCTTTTTTAGCTTTTACTTTCATAATCTATCCTTTATTTATAATGAAATTGCATTTCTATCAGTACAACGAAGCCAGTTTGTTCCATCTGAAAAAGCCTGAACAGCCCCACCAGTATCATCCGTAACATAAATAAATGAACCAGTATACAAAGTCGCGTCTGGCGCATTTGTTACAGTATGGATCGGCATTGGAGTTGGAAGTGTCGCGATAAAATACAATAAATCGTTATAATTCTGAGCACCATCACCAAATTTTATTTTACCAGAATCGGATTCAATCGCAATTTCATACAATTCGAGAACTGGATTTGCAGCTGTCCAACTTGCGAGTGTGTCTGATCTTGGTTTAATTCTTCTTGCTTTACTCATTTATTAACTCCTAACAAATTGATTCGGCAACACCGCCGTATATTTCAGATTCAAATTCTTCAGTTCCGGCAAAACCGCCAAATATATCTTCGCTAAAATCAGCCGTAAAAGCATTACCACCGAATATTTCTGATAAATCTAAAATTTCAGTATCGGCGAGAGTCCCATCTTCTAAGTAATATTTATTTATTATCTCTAATAATTCGCCAGTATCTTCACCAGCAATATCTTTAGTATAATTAAAAGAGCAACTGAAATCTATTTGATACAAAGCATATCCAGCGTCAGAATATTTCTGATCAGTTACATTTGTAAAATTCAAAGGTATTAATGGATCTTGCAATGGTAAATCTAATTTTTCAAGTAACAACGCTTTAACAATCGAATCTATCAATCTGTATACTGTGAATCTTCGTTCTTTTTCTCCAGATAGATCTTGAACTAACAAAATTAAACTGATAGTGGGTCTTTGTTTGAATCCGTGCATCGTTATTTTTTGATGTATTCCGGTATCAATCGCAATATTAATTTTCGGCCGTAATAAAGCTCCAACTTCTCTGTCTACCAATGTATCATAATCAATATCATCGACATCAAGCCCGTTATCGTTTAAATATTCAAGTATTCGTTCACATATTATATCAAGCATTTAATTGTATGTATCCCAAACAGTTGAGCTATATGTTTTACTCGCAGCCGTTTTATTCGTTTTAATTATTTCCGGTTCTGACGCTGTTGGAAAAGGTGATATTTTACCCGTCTGTATTTTATCCAGCATCGCAAGACACCACTTATAATCTTTAGAAATGGTCTCTGGTAACGTTGTTAACAGTTTCCGCTTGTAGAGATTATAAATCGCTAGTTTTGTTGATATATCAACTATTAAATCAGGGATGTCAGCCGAGTCCAATTCAACAGGATAACGACCGCGCAAATATCCGTCAATCATTTTATCCGCAGAATCAATGGCATTATCAGTAACTAATTCGTCGATATCACCCGTTCTATTATCATCAGTAAGTTGTATAATAATTTTCGCTGGTAAATCTTTTTTAATGTTATCTAAATTTGTGTACGGATCAGCCATTTAAAACCCTTTAGTTATAAAAAAGGGGTGTGGCGATTAAACCACGCCCCTTAGGAAACACACCAAAATTTTTAATTAAGTCGCAATTGTATCTTTCCAGAGATATCCAAGATCTAAACCAACAGTTACAATGTCAAGGTCTTCTTGTGTGTCATAGAAATCAGAATGCATTTCATCTTTTCTCCATGTTGAAGACATGCGACCCTGTCCATTAGTTTGAGCGAGTCTATACATATAGCCTGCGGAAGCAACTTTTAATCCAGCTCTTTCTGGGGTATAGAATAAAAATCCAGTTCCTTTGTTGTCACTATTATTCCAAACGTCAACAGTAGTCAAACCAGCATCAGGATTGCCAAGTGCTTCTTCATTTGTAGCTTTTAAAGCAGTTCCAACAATAACTTCTTTAACTTGCGCAAGTGTTGCGAGAGTATCGAGAGTCATAAAAGGATTGCTTTTATCAATTTTTGTAGGACTAGTCAAAGCCAGTAAAGCCGGAGCTTGTGCAAGTTTTGACCATGTAGTATAATCGAGCAATAGTCTGTTTGGTAGTAAACCAGTCGCCGCTCTTATTGCATCACGTCCAGTTTTCATATCAGCAAGAAACGTGTCACTTCCAGCAGTAGCATGGCCCCAACCAGCAGCAGCATCTTCACCGCCAACATTACCATCGGCCCATGTTCCAGCATGAATAGCCGCAGAAACGCGAACTTCTTTTTTGAGATCAAGTTTATTAGCAATTAATTCTAATGCATCAATGTCAGGCTGAATTGGAATTGACTGTGCTTCCTTAGCATCAGCACGATCTTCATCAGGAACTTTTGCAGCCGCTGCATAATTTACAGGGGTAATATTAGAAAGTGAAACTCTGAAATCAACTAATCTAGCAGCCGCTCCACGTCCACGAACTTCAGCCTCGTCACGAAACCAAGGTCCTTTATTATATTTTACTACCTGAGATTTTCTTGTCAAACCGTCGATAGTAGGGAAAATTCTTTCTGCAATATATTCAATATTAGAATATTTTTGACTTACATTTTGCAGTACTCCCCGTGTTACTATATTATTTGAAGATAAAGCCATTTTGTAACTCCTTTATAATTAGGATGGGAATACTATCCCGCTGACGGAAATACTATTCCACCGTGAATAATTTCAATTACTGCCAGATCCTGATCAGTACCAACTGGAAAAACAACGATTCCACAAGGAAACTGAGTTGCAACTGCAACCTGGGCTTCGCCATCTGTAGATGGACCAACAACAACTTCGGTTGCAAGTGCAGCGGATGCCACTATTTTTGATTCGCCAGCAACTTTTACGAGTGCTTCTTCACCAACATCAGGGGCGTTCTGTAAAATGCCATAAACTTTTTCAGTGATTGCGTCAGTTAACTCAACAGCTAATCCAGTGGACGTTAAAGTCACACAATGATACTGAGCGGCTGTTAAATCTTCATTAGCAACTTTGGAAACAATATCGGAATTTCTAATAGTAGCCATTATTATTCTCCTTCATTTAATTCTGGGTTGTCTTTAAGAACCTGTAATAGTGCAGCTGAATATCCAACATCTTTATTTTCTTTTTGATATGCTGCAACTGCTTTTTCAAGAGCTTCATCACCAGATTTCTGATGATCGTCGCTATTATCAGCGATCTGTTTTCCATCAAGATCAACTTTTTTAGCTGAATTTTCAAGAATCTTTTTCTGAACGTCTACAAGTGGGGTGTCTTTTTTGCTATCACTCCATGAAATTTTGTCAGCAACATGAAGAGCTTCAAGCGCTTCCATTGTCTGATCAACTTCAACAGGTAAAACTTTGCCATCAGAAACGAGAGTATCAACGAACTTTTTAAGTTCAGCTGTTACAGCTTCAGATTCTTTGTTGTCAGCGTCAGTTTTGAGCGCTTTGTTTTCAGTTTCAAGAGTATCGAAACTTTCCTGTAGCTTTTTATTATCAGCTACTAGGGTTTTATTGGAGGTTTCTAAACCTTCAATTTTATCTGTATATTCTTTATTATTATCAGCCATTAATTCTGACTCCTTTTCGTTAGGTTTAAGAATATTTTCTATTTTATCAGTTAATTTTTCTATTAAAGTTTTTTCGTCTGGTTTGTCGGCGTTTTTATATCTATTGAGAACGTGTTCTGGAATCTCAGCATAGTTGTAAGCCGAGAGGTCGTGAAAGTTTGAAATTTCAACATCTTCTTCAATAACAGTAGCTAAACCAAAACTAGCAGCTTCTTCAGCTGTCATATAAGTAGTACTGTTCATCATGTCGTTTAATTTTTCAGAAGATTCTGTTGAGTGACGTTTGTATGCTGTTATTCCTTGAGATTGTAATTTGTCCAAAACTTCGACCATTTCCCTATGATCATCAGCATTACCACCATTAAATATAAGAGGTTTGTGAATCATCATCATTGTATTGCTGTACATTCTAGGTTTTTTAGTGCTTGCCATAGCAACAACAGAATGCATAGATGCAGCCATTCCGGTAATTTTTATATCAATGTTTTTTGGGTGCGCTTTCAAAGCGTTGAATATTGCAAAACCATCTCGAACCGATCCACCTGGTCCATTTATATCAACATTAACATCCTTATCCTTGTTTTTATTCAGCAATTCGACAAAGTCTTTTGACTGAGTACCCCAAAAACCGATTTCGTCATGGAGTAATATATCCAATTCGTTCTTAGTCTTATTTACAAAACTTTTCCAACATGGGTCTTTTTTACTTTTATCGGGCATATTTTACTCCTTAGGGTAAATATACATAAAATTTTTCAAATACCAACTATTTTATTTTTTTATTTTTTAATACATACGATTAAACAACGCTTGAGCTTTGATATTTTCGCACTTTTCAAAGAAGCGTTTTGTTTCCATAGCCATGCCACAGGTGAAGTGTTGTGCTACTTTTACCCAGAAAAACAAAACTTTCTTCTGAACTATCCAAGATGGTTTTTCGTGAGTTGTCAGCTTTAAATTTTTCACTCTATACATAACTTTCTCCTATTTTCTCACGTGTTTCTTAAAAACCTTATTAATTTTCTTGAGATCTACTGATTGAACCACCACCGACGGGCGCGCTACTAGATTTATTTCAGGTCTACCAAAGTTTTGAGCTGCATTATATTTAATTCCTTTTGTTCCAACTTTTACACCATCACCCAATGCAGTATAATAAAATGATTTCTGGAATCTACCTGATTTTTTAAGGATTCGCCAAGCTACTGATTTTTTCCGAGGTCTCCATTTTGTCGAACCACCTTTAATAGATCCAGGTGTTGAGTATCGACCACCGACATCGAAGTTTGATTGCATTGATTGTTTTAATATTTCGCCTGCTTGGTTCCAGGGTAGATCCTCAGAACGAGATTCGACGCGTTTTAATTTCGCGAGAGCTTGCGTTATGTCGATTTTTATTGTTGGGATCAAGAAACAGCCTTTGTTTGTTCGTATAATTCAAATTGTCTTTTGCATTCATTAGCTTCTTTTACTGATATATATAGTAGTGTTTATATCTTTTGCAACTTTTGTGGGTAGAGTATGCAACTTTTGTGGGTAGAGGTTTTAATGTGTCGTAAACCTCGATTGTCCACCACCACCACAAAAACTCGTGTTTTAACACATAAATTTTAATAGATGATTTCGGTATCAAATCTGTTACAATTTTAAATTTCATCCTAACAAATCGCCCCTAGCCCTGGATTTTCATTTATTAATTGCTCTCTGGTTTTCGATATTTCAGACTTTTGTTCTTCTTTATTAGGTTTTTGCTCTTCTATTTTTTCTTTGTCTGTCTTTTCCATTATCTAACCCCAGACAAATTAAACGCTATGTGAATATGAGTGTTATGTAAAACAACGTTGAAACCAATACCGAGTTTTCTTTTTATCTCAACAAATACTTCATATTTTTCATCAGATGTTTTAATATTTCTAGTGCGAATATCTATAGCTCTTCCGCATGGATGCCAACTAGTAGGACTATGCAGACCGCCGAGTGCTTCTGTAATTACTAATTCATGACTATGGTTTTTATAAATATCATCACAAACTCCCATTACCAACCTCATAACAGGATGTAGGCCGGAGAGGGAAACGTTTTCTTTTGTTTTCATAGTTGTAAGCTCGCTTTAAATTAAAAACAGATAGCCATCTGTTAATTGTTAATTATTTAGTTTCCAATAAAATGTATCAACTGTTTTACCTTCTTCCATAATATAGATAGTAAATCCTTCAGTTGTATTTTCCTTTAACTCAAGTTTTACTATTCCATTTTTATCTAAATATAATAAAAAATGCTCTTCTACTGTTCCTGTTTTAGGAATACGTATAATAGTATCACATTGATACCATTGTGTAGTTTTGTCACTTTCATAAATTCTTTTAACTATCATATCTGTCTATCTTTCTGTAATGGCTATCTGTCTAATTGAATTATTTTCCTTTTTATTTCCCCCCAAATAACTGAATTAAATAATTACCTATCAAACTCAAAGATGTCATTCCGGTCACAATCCACATTATTTTATTAGTCATTTTATCAGTGATTTTAAATAAATCCTGAATATCGTTTTCATTCCTGACTATCCGTGTCTGGTGATCGTTATGGTGAATACAATCCTTATGAGTACTATCCATCAGGTTTGTCCCCGCCTTCAGTTTTTACTATCTCTAGCTTAAAATCAGTATCTTCAAAATTGTAATTCTTTTTATAATAATCACCTGTGAATTTTAAACGTGGATCAGCTGTCTGTAATTTCGAATCTCGGTCGGCGCGTTCCTGATCAATATCTTCTTCAGCGAACAATCGAAACTTCGGCGGTTCACTAGTGAAATTCATCGCGTGAGTTCTTATAATTAATTCATTAAAACCCTCTTCGACTAATTTCTGATCAGATTCAATAATATCTCTTCGAACTTCCATGTGAACAGTGGCAGCCGCCTGCGATCCACCTTGAACTTCAGTTGTGAGATTATTCCCCAATATACTCATATCTATTTCGCGATTCATAAAATCTAGATAAACATTATGCATTGAACCAGTTTTCCCTTTACCTTCAGCGGATTCAGCTATTTCAAGGTCATATTCTTTTGGTACAACTGCGATTCCATCGACCACCATATTTTCAAGCATATCAGCAACATCACAAATCCTATCTTCTTTCGCGCCCTCTGGAGCTTTCGCCATTAAAAAAGGCATTCCAAACTTTTCAAGAAAAATAGTCCAGAACTTCATCCCATTTTTTCTAAAGATTACGGGCCAGTAACACGGGCTCAATGCGGGTTTTCCATATGGATTATCATAAGTAGGGTTTTTTCTGATCACTATAAATTTTTCAGGTGGAACAAGCACACCCTCGAAAGTATTATTTCCAGCTAAATATCTCAATCTATTTTCACCGTCATAATCAAACCAACGCGACGGTTTACCAACAAACTCAACAGGAATAATTTTTCTATTAACTTCAGCGTACACTATTTCCATAGGTTTATATCCAAACAAAGCGCCGTCTAACATTTCAGAGATAGTATCAGGCATTTTATAAGTTTTAAATAGCTCAGTATAAAATTTCTTTTCCTCTTCAGACGATCCATCACCTATAATTTCCCATTCCATCGCGAGTATTGCCGACTTTCTTGATTCGGTCGTAGCTTTTACCCTGGAATCATAGAGCAACTCTTCATATACTTCGATAGTTTTATTTAATTTTTTGAGAACGGGATCTGGATTTGGTAATAAATTCATTATTGACGACATAAAATTAACACTGGATTGTCTAGTAGCAATCTGTTTCCCAATCTTTATATCGTCGGGGGCTTTTTTCTCAATTGCTATATTAGCGGCATCTAGGGCAGTTTTTCCCATGTTGAGCCGTTTTTGTTTGCGTCCTTTTCTACTCATTTATTACCTCACCTTATTTATTTTTTAGTTTAAATTTGCGATGATAACACTTATTAGGTCGGATCGCATCATAATGATCATAAACAGATAACGCACAAGAAAAACCTGTATTAGAATGACATGTTGTAATTTCGCATTTATCTTGTTTTAATCTTACTGCTTTTGGTGGTGTAAAATTTTCCATTTTTAATATCCCTTTAAGGTTTTTGATCTTCTTGGAATTCTTCGAGTTACTACGGGCGCTTTTGGAGCCCTACTACTACTAAAGTAATTCAAAACTTGCGAAACAGTGTCAACTATATCGTCAGGCGTGTCCATTAATTCATTAAAATCGGTCATTTGGTCAATAAACATCTTGTTCCAAGCCCCAAATAATAAAAAACATTTTCCCGTTTTCCAAAGCGGTGAAATAGCAACAGCTCGCGAATATTTATCAGTATCGGGATTTATTCCAACAACAGGAAAGTCGATATTCTGTTTAAACATCTGTAATAAACTTTGACCCGAAGCCTTATCTTCAATAAGAATATAATTGGCCGATTCCCATTTCACAATATATTCCGCCGTTCGATTAACTAGCTCAGGAAATTCGAGTTTCGCCGCCCAGCAATCTAAAAAGAAATATCCGACAGTAGTTTCCAAACAAACACACGCGGCCGAATCATCGTTTTCAGCACCTTTTTTAAATGCAGTGTCCATCGAGATTGCTAATCGTCTCCATAAATGTTTATCTGGTAATTCGTATGCAACGTGAAACCATTCTGTTTTAAATACTTCTTCATCACCTTTGTCTACGAACTCGCCGTATATTTCCTGTTTTCTAACAGCAAAAGGAACTTCTTCTTCAAGTTCTTTGATATCTTGAGGGTTTAATAATGGATTATCATAACTAGAAACTTGTATAGTTCGCCAATCAGGGTGCTTTGGTGAAGTTTCCAGAGGACAATCTGAATTTGGTAAACAGCGACCTTTCGAAGCCAACTCAAAATAGAGCGAATACTTTTCACCCTTTTCATCCTTTTTAGCTTTCCGGCCTTTCGGTGTTCCAATTAAATAAACAAATGCTTTATAGTCCAGCGTCATCGGTAGAATAGCATTATACCACAAATATCGACCTTTATGACCTTTTAAAACAATACCAGTTTCGTTTATTATTATAAAATCATATCCAAATCCCTCTATGTTCTCAGGTTTTTCAGCGGATCTTAAATCAAGTAAACCATCACATAGTGTAAGTAATTTTTGAGATGATTTATACTGCCAATATTTAGGTTGTATTTGTTTTAATGCTGGTTTAAAAAACCTACTAACATAACGGTCAAGATTACCCTGAACAGTATCGACCCATAAACCTTTTTTACCTTCGGCCATTTTCTCAATACAAAAATGCGATGCTCCATGAGTAGCACCAAAGCGTCGACCTTTTGGCTCTATATTAAAATGTTCTGTATGTGGGATAAAATAAGGAGGTGTATTTATTGGCTCTCCGTAATAAAATCGGAGCTGTTCTTCTGTCATTGGTAAATCAAGTGGTTCACCTGTAACTGTTATTATATCACTCATTAAAACCTCGGTTTAAAAATAATGCGGTGCTGGTAATCACTCCACGAGACAGCCGAGAGCCTCACAGTGCTTTCCCCACACCGACTTATAAGAGAGCCGACCCGTACACATGGTGCAGAGGGATCGGGCGTATTATACTACTTGCTCAATAGATATTATATTTTGAGCGCCAGTAATACCATAACCAGATAAAGTATTTGGTAAATTATAAAAATCACAACTTATTACACAACTTTTTAATTCACCGCGTCCATCAATATATTTAACTCTAAATTCACATACCATCTTCTCGACTCCTTTTTAAATTATACTCAGTTATCTCGGTTTATATTATTTCATCCAAATCAAATTCAGTTTCCACACTCTCAGTAACCGTCGTTATTGTTTCACGTGAAACGGGACGTTTAATATCAGCCCGCGATCTTATTACTCTTTTTTCAACTGAGAGTTTTAGTTCTCCAGAAAGCTCAGTTTTCATGTCTATCGACTGTTTAGCTTTACCCTCCATACGGTCGATAATTTCCTTTGCAGCTCTTGTATCACCTTTAACAGCCATCTCAATTTGTTTAGCTGCAATTGCATCATATAAAGTTACATCAGAATTTTTTTTTCCTTCAAGTACTATTTTAATTTTGTGCTTTTTCTTAGTTCCGTTGGTGTAAATTATTTCCATCTCAGTGGAATCGAGTAACTTTTTCAAAGCACCATTAAACGTTTTAGATCCTGGTGTTCTTCCACCAGGATTACCAGATTTACCTTTTTTATACTTCTGGTCTTCAAACGCTTTATTTCTCATATACAAACCCTCAAAAATCCGTGATTGTTATATATAACATAATTAAATTTTAGACCAAACACAACCAGTAACAACAATAACAGAATAGTTACCCCTCTTGTTACCCGAAAAAAATGTTATAAATCAAAGACTTAACCCCTCTATAATAATAATAATAACTAAGTAACAATATATATATATAAAGACAATTATTATATTTAGTTTTATATGTTTTTAAATTAATATATGTTTTTAAATATTCTATTTAGCTTTGTCTTCTGGGGATGTTTTATTGTTACGGTGGTGATAATATCCGCTTTTATGGTGTTTTTAATAGTGTGAGAGGCAATTTAGTGGTAACAAGATGGTAATAAAATGGTAAATAAGGCTGTTATTCGATATGTGATAGTAAAATAAAAGATTAAAAAGGTTGAATTATTATATTATTTAGTATATATTAATAAGTAAGGAAAAGATATTAAGTATATATAATTTAAAGGAGGTTTTATGGAGACTAGAAAAATTATTTTTATTATTAAGAAGGAAAAACACCGAAAATTTAAAACAGTGTGTTGTCAAAATGATGAAACAATGAGTAGTGTAATTAATAAATTACTAGATAATTATATAGAAGATGGTGAAAATAAGGTAGAGGTTAAAAATGAATTTGGAGAATAGGAGGTCAGTTTTGATAGCTTTGTCTGAGTTTAATAGGGATAGTTTTAAAATATTATGTGGTGAAAATAATATAACAATGTCTCAAGTTCTTAGGGAGTGTGTTAGTGATATTTTAAGTAATGGTACAACGAAGAAAATACTTGATAGAGTTGCTTATGAAAAGGCTCAAAAAATATCTGTTAAATATGTTGTTCATTATTCATTTGATACACCAAAATATAAATATCACGGTATTAAAAATATTAATGCTCGTAGTAAAATTAGAAGTAAGTTGTATTGGTTTAGTGTTGATTTTTTTAAAGTGTTGCCAAATATGATTCCAGGTAGTTTAAAAATTATATGGAATAAAGTTGCAAAAGAAGATGATCCGCAAGAAGATCGAACTTGGGAAGTTGCCGACAATATGGATATGAAAATGGGAAATAAATTAGATGATAGTGGTAAAATAATTGACGAAGATGAAGTTATTTAAAAAGGAGAATAAATGATGCTACAAAGAAAAGATATTAAGAAGATGTTTGTTAGTTGTGATGGTAGTTTTTCTGAGAATAGTGAGAGGTATGTGTTGTTTATTAATTTTGATGGTAGTTGTATGGCTGTACAGGGTGCAGACGAAAGGAATTTTGAAGAAGGTAAATGTTTTGAAAGTGCCTCTTGGAGATATTATAAACCAATACCCGAACCCCAAGATGTGGATTTCGACGATTTGGTTGAGTTGTATTATGAGGGGTTAAGTGTAAAAAGGGGAACTGAAGTTTATAGAGTGACTGGGTTTGATGCAGGGAAATGC
>Ga0207997_1000596_pt1 | contig 18383 bp, 14 predicted proteins | sample AntAceMetag02UKN_FD_184777 | JGI IMG/M metagenome (GOLD analysis project Ga0207997, IMG submission 184777) | Saline lake microbial communities from Ace Lake, Antarctica - Antarctic Ace Lake Metagenome 02UKN (SPAdes) (version 2) | ecosystem: Environmental > Aquatic > Non-marine Saline and...
AGTACATTACTCCATCAGGATTAGTTGAATAGCTAGAATCAATAAATTTAATATTATTAACTCCTATCTTGAGATTCTTTCCACCCAAAGCTTTAGAAATATTAATCTTAGTTAAATCTTGTAATGTAATACCGTATTCCATAGCTGCACAGACAGAAGCTAGTATATTCAATAATGTATGAGTTCCAAGCGCCTTAACCGTTAGATTAACAGTCTCTGTCTTGGAGTTAATATCAAAACTAATCATCTCTTTATTAATTTTTATATTATCTGCCCAAAGGTCAGTATCCACTCCGTCTATATTATTACTAAAACCATATAGCTTCTTCTTCTTAGTCTCTTTTTTGTAGAGTTCTAAAGTATTCTCATTCTCTCCATTGAATATGGCAACACCGTCATCAGGCAAACATTCGATTAATTCATATTTAGTTTCAATGATAGCCTCTTGTGATCCAAATAAACTAACATGCTGTTGGTTAATCCCTGTTAAAATGCCTATATTAGGTTGGACAAACCTACAAGCTGATTTAATCCCCCCTCTAAAATAAGCACCTATTTCAGCAACAAATATCTCATAGGAATCATCTAATTCATCTAGAATATACTTAGCCACAACTGGATCAGTATTCTCATGATCTTGAGTTTTAAAAACCTTATACTTATATCCTAGTATTGTAGATACAATTTCTTTTGTAGATGTCTTTCCGTAACTCCCAGTAATACCTATTGTTTTAATATCTAGTTCACTTCTTTTCTTGATGGCAGCTTTTATAGTTTTATTTTCTAAATATTCTTTCACAATTCTAAATGGAATTATCAATAAGCTCACTAATAGAATAGAAAATATATCAAATAACACTAGAAAGCTAACTGAAATAACAAATAAAGATAACAATAAGACAACCTCTAGACATATTCCTCCGATTATCAATACAATAGTATTTCTATTGATAACTGGATACTTAATAGTCTTTCTAAGAATATGTCTTATAAATGAAAAGATTTCTAATAAATATATTGCTAGCAAAGGAAAAATACTCCATTCTGTAAATATCAATCCTATGAGTAATAATAATTTACTAATGTTGATAGGATTAAACAACAGTTTCTTTCCTTTTTTTGATCTAAACTCATCAATGAATCTTTTTAAGAAATACTGTTTTGTTTGCCATAACCATAACCAAAATAAAACTTTCTTAAAAAATACAACAATCCAAAAAATTATTAATATTTCTAACATAATTCTTCAAATAATATATCTCTTATTCCTTCTGGCATAGTTAAGTGAGGAGAATGTCCTGAATCAACAATTATTAATTTTGAATTCTTAATCTTCTGATCCATTAATTTTCCATCTTTTAACGGAGTGTAATCATCTACTTTTCCCCAGATTAATAATGTCTCTAACTCTATTCTCTCTAATGAATTAATTAAATCTTCCTCAACAACTTTGTTAAATGTTTCTTTCATAGTTCCACGAGCTTCTGAGTAATCCTTAGAACCAATTAATTTATAAATTATTCTTCTACCAATTTTATAGCCGGGTAATGTTTTCCAAATACCTATTCCAGCCAATCTAGACAATATCTTCTTAGACCTTCTAATGCCAGCTGCATCCATTAAAATAAGTTTCTTTATCTTATCTGGATGCTTAACCGCCATTTTAATAGAAATTCTACCTCCGAAAGAATGCCCCAATAAATAAAAGCTATCTATATTATAGTGTTTACAATATTTTAAGATCAAATCTAAATAGTTATCTAAATTCCACGCCTTTTGTGGTGGAGGTGTATTTCCAAAACCAGGCATATCCAAAATATAAACTTTAAATTTTTCAGATAATAAATCTTGCAACTTAATCCATGAATTAACACTGGATCCCCAACCATGAAGAATCAAAAAAGGAGACCCTTCTCCTTTGATCCTTGTAAAAACTTTTAAATCATCTATTTTTATATATTCTTCCATATCAAAATATCAACTTCTTCCCCAAGTATTTCCTCAATGCTTTAGGAATTAAAACTCTACCATCTTTTTGTTGATGATTTTCTAATAATGCAATAATCATTCTTGGCATAGCAACAGCCGTTGCATTTAATGTATGTGCCAATTCATTATTAATCTTTATTTTTAATCTCCTTGTTTGAAAATCTGTACAGTTTGATGCTGACATCAATTCTCTATATTTTTCTTGTGCTGGAAACCATCCTTCTATATCAAAAGTACATGCTGCAGGACGACATATATCTCCCGTACATAAATGTACTGATCTATAAGGAATTTCTAACATACTCATTATTTTCTTTTCCATTTCCATTAGAAATTTTAGTTCTTTATCTGAATCCTCTGGTTTTGCAATAACAAACATTTCTAGTTTATCAAACTGATGCAATCTAAACATTCCCTTAGTATCTTTTCCGTAACTTCCAGCCTCTTCTCTAAAGCAAGAAGAAAACGCTACGTATCTCTTGGGTTCTTTTAGATTTTCTCCAGAATGCATAGGAGCAATTGATTGCTCAGATGTTCCAACTAAAAATAAATCATTCTTAGGTAAATAATATCTCTCTTCTAACTCTTCTTTAGTGTCGGCATGGCCAGTTCCCTTCATGGCATCTGAAGTAATCAATGTAGGTGGAATAACAAGCTCAAAATTATTCTTATCCAATAAATCTAATACCATATTCATAATTGCAAATTCTAACTTCGCAATATCATTCTTTAGAATAACAAATCTAGCACCTGAAGTCTTAGCTGCTCTTTTTAAATCTACATCATCCCCTGCTAATTCTGTATGATCTTTGGCTTTGAATTTAAATTTAGGAATCTTTCCTATCTTCTCAATAATTTTATTGTCTTTTTCTTCTTTCCCAACTGGAACATCTTCAAAAGGAATATTAGGAAATATTAAATATATTTTATCAAAATCGCTTTCAACTTCTTTTAATTGAGCTTCTTTGTCTTTTAATTCAATTTTAATTTCTTTAGCCCTTTCTATATTATAGGGTCTTATGGAAGATATTTTATTCTTATCTTCTCTTAGAGCCTGCACTTCTGTAGTTAATAGTCTTTTTTTACTATCTAAATCAACAACCTTATCAATATCACTAGCAGAAACACCTCTTCTCATAAGAAGTTCTTTATTTTTCTCGAAATTATCTCTTAATAATTTAATATCTATCATATTTTTATGGGCACAATATATCTACCCATTGATCTTTATTTTCTCCACGAAGACATTTATATTGTTCACCATACCAAACAATAGTCCATTCTCCAGCTACTCTCTCTACATCCAATCTATGATTAATTCCCGATACAGAATCATCAAATTCAATTATATCATCCCACAGCAAACTTTCTTTATTATCTCTCATTGGAGCTATGTCTAATTTATCCCAGGGAACTTCTGTTGGCACAGATTCTAGCCAACCCTCTCTATCCTTAAATTCTGCTTTTGTAGGAATTAGAAAAAAACCAAATAAGATTAGCAATAATAATATAATAATTGAAATTATAATCTTTTTCATTTCTTTGGTTTCATTGTTGGAAACAAAATTATTTCCCTTAATGTATCTGAATCAGTTAATAACGATACAAGTCTATCTACTCCTAAGCCAAACCCTGCTGCGGGTGGCATTCCGTATTCTAATGCCTCTAAGAAGTTCTCATCTTTTTTCATTCCTTCTTCATACCCCTGTTTAAGCATTTTTTCTTGTTCTTCGAATCTTTCTCTTTGTATAATTGGATCATTTAATTCAGAAAAGCCATTAGCCATTTCCCATCCCCCAATAACTGGTTGAATATTAGCTAACTTCAATTCATCTTTTGGTTTTGCCAAAGGAAATGAACTATGTGGGTGATGAATAAGAAAAGTTGGTTGAATTAACTTATCTCTACAATATTTCTTGTAAATCTTATCTGCTATCTCCCCTAATCCTTCTCCCTTATCTATTTTAATTTCCATTTCTTTAGCTTTTTTAGCTAAAGCATCAGGATGTATCTCAGATAGATCAATTTTTGTTTCTTTCTTGATCAATTGGTAAAAATCAATTCTTCTCCATGGTGATTTGAAATCAATAATTTTTCCTTGAAATTCTATTTTGGTAGTTCCGAATACAGTCTTAACAACATGAATAAACATTCTCTCCACCATTTGCATTAGATCCTTATAATCAGCATAGGCCCAATAAAACTCTAAAGCAGTGAATTCTGGATTATGTGATTTATCCATTCCCTCATTTCTAAAATTTCTTCCTAGTTCAAACACTTTTTCAAATCCTCCAACCAATAATTCTTTAAGATAAAGTTCTGGAGCGATTCTTAAATAAAGATCTAGATCTAAAGCATTCATTTTAGTTTTAAATGGTCTTGCCTTAGCTCCTCCATATATTGTTTGTAATATTGGAGTCTCTACTTCAATAAAACCTTCTTTAATCAAAAACTCTCTTAATGCTTGAACAATTTTATGCCTTAAGACAAACTTTTCTCTAACCTCTTTATTAAATAATAAATCTAGATATCTCTTTCTGAATCTATCTTCTACATCTTGAAGTCCATGCCATTTCTCTGGAAGCGGTAATAGTGATTTAGATAAAATCTTAAAATCAGTTACTAATAAAGATTTTTCTTTTTTCTTTGTTTTAAACAAATCACCTCTTGCTTGAATAAAATCACCAATATCATATAGCTTATTGAATTCTTCAAACTTTTTTGATCCTAAGCGATCTTTTTTAAAGAATAATTGAAATAATCCTGTTCCATCTTCAATATCTACAAACATAGCTCCACCATGTCCTCTTTTAGCTCTAATCCTTCCAACTAAAAAAACCTCTTCTTTTAGTTTAGATATCTTAGCAAATCCTTTAATAACCTTCTCTATCTCATGAGTACGCCTTGCACTCAATGGATAAGGATCCTTTAAGGCTTTAAGCTTATCAAGCCTTGCTTTTTTTATTTCATCTAATTGTGCCATATTCTTGATTGTAGAATATATTTAGTTAATTATCAATTATTTCTTCCGCAAAATACCACGAAAGAACATCTCTTGCCGTAGGTAATACTACTGTATAAAGCTCTTGTACATTTTCTACCATTAAAGTCATCACTATCTCCGGATCATCATATGGAGCAAATACCGTAATCCAGTTATGATAATATCCGTCTTTAGCTGCTTGAGCTGTTCCAGTTTTAGCACCAGCCGTAACGGGCAACCTGCTTAAAGAAGAAGCTGTTCCATATTCTACAGTCCCCTTCATTCCTTCCATTACTATATTTAAATTATCTTGATCAATAGGAATATTCCCAATAATTTCTATCCCGAAATCTTCCACAACTTTTTTATCTTGAGAGATTATCTTATCTACTAATCTAGGCTTTAATAAATCCCCTCCATTAACTAAAGATACAAATGAATTATTAATCTCCAAAGGCGTTACACCTAAAAACCCTTGTCCAATAGAAAGATTATAAGTATCTCCAGGCATCCATATTGTATCTAATGTCTCTTGTTTCCAAGCTTTATCTGGAACAAATCCGACGATCTCTCCTGGTAAATCAATACCTAACTCTGTTTCCCAACCAAAATAGTCTAAATATTCTTTAATCCTCTCAGCACCTAACCCGTCAATATCTTTATTTCCGCCTCCAATAGTATAGAAAAAAACATTACACGATTCTGCTATGGCCTTCCTTATATCCACCCAACCATGTGTCCTCCAATCATTGAATATCCATGGCTTGTCTTCGTACCATGGATTTTCAACTATAATCTTTCCATCACAAAACATATTATCATAATCTTTAATAACACCTTCTTCTAGCGCTGCTGATGCTATCAATGGTTTGATGACAGAGCCAGTTGCGTACTTTCCAGAGATTACTCTATTTAAAAACGGATGATGTGGATCATTTATTAATTTATTCCAATTCTCTGTACTAATACCTTCTGAAAACAAATTATTATTATAATCAGGGAAACTAGCCATAGCTAACACTCCTCCAGTTTTAGGATCCTGAGCTATAGCAACACCAGTCCTAATGGGGACATTCTTCATATAAAACTTCATTGTTTCATATAATTTTTCTTGTAATTTAGAATCCAAGTATAAGACTAAACTATCACCAGGTTCAGGTTGTGTAATAATTTCCTCTGACAAGATATTCCCATAAACATCTCTTCCTTCTTGTCGTTCTCCTAGGACAGGACTAAGAAAATCATTATAAGTAGATTCTAATCCTTGATTTTCTCCACTCAATCTATGATATCCAAGCACATGAGAAAAAACATTGTCTAGCTTATATTTTCTAATATCTACATTTTTTAAAGAAAACCCAGGTAACTCCATCAAATTAGAGTTAATCAATACTAAAGTATCATAATCAATGTCTTGAGCAATTATAACTTCTCTATCATCTGATTCTTCTACTATCTTCTCAACATCTTTATCTAAAATCCAAGAAATCTTTTCAAAATCACTATTTTCTACATCTTTATCAAAAATTAAAGCATATGTTGGCTTATTAAATACTAGCTGATCATAGTTTCTATCATATATAACACCTCTTTGAGCTGTAAGGGATGTAATAACAAACTTATTATTCTGTGCTTTAGTAGAAAACTCCTTATATCTAAACAATTGGAACCAAACACATGAAATAATGATTACTCCTAAGAATATAAAAAAGACAATATTAAATCCTTTTAATACTCTTTCCGTTAAAGGAATCTCCATCTTAGAATTCAAAGTTCCTCCAGAATTTTTCTGAAGCATAGCATCCCATAAAATCTCTTCTGAATCTAATGCTTTATGAGCTTGGGAAACTCTTCTCTTATGTAATGGTTTCTTTAATCGAATCATATAAATATCTTATACCTAACCACAATATTAAAAAGAAAAAATGAAACAGTAAAGCAACAAAACTAAATTTTGAACCTAAAATAAAAAATATCAATTGATATACTCCCAATATAATAAGAGAAATGATCAAATAACTCACAGTCCCTTGATCTAATATATATTTTAACCTTCTTATTAAAAATGTAATTAATAAACTTACTAATATATAAATACCGAAAAAATAACCAGAATATATATCTAAATATATTCCAGCAATCAATCCAATGATATAATCGTTATCCCCTTTCCCAAAGAATAAAGAAATAATTAAGAATAATAAAACTAAATTTAACTGACTAATAAAATGAGGTAAAAAACTAGTTTGGATTAAAGCTAGAATAAAAAAAAATATTAAAGAAAAAATTATTCTTTTCATTTTATTATTAAAATATGATTCAAAGAATATTTATCGAAAAACGGTAGAACCGTTGAATTATAGAAAGATTCTAAATCGCTCTTTTGAGCTTTAATTACCTTTCCAACTAATAAATTAGCAGGAAATACTTCTTGATTAAAGCTCGTATAAACGACATCATCTAAATTTAATTCTTCTGAATTAGGGACTAAATCTAATTCTAAATTATCTTTATCACCCTTAACCATGGCTCTAATATCACTATTCAAAATATTCACACCAAATTTAATATCAGGATCAGTAATTAAGGTTAATTGTGAAGTTTCTTTAAAAACTTTAGTTATCCTTCCTATTAAAACTTTTTCAAAATCAATAACAGACATATCTATCTCTACCCCATCATCAGCCCCTCTATTGATAACTAATATCTCTTTATCATTGACCTTAGATAATACTCTAGCTTCTATGACAGTAAAATCTTTATCAATATCTAATTCTAATGCTTTTCTAAATTCTTCGTTCTCTGATTTTAATTGATCTAAATTTACAAGTTTAGATAACAATTCTTCATTAGAATTCCTTAATTCTTGATTTTCTTTTTTCAAGCCAGTACAACCAAACCATAATCCTCTTTCCCACATATTACCTTGTATATTATCTGTTGAATCATAGAAAAAAGACCTAACAGGTCTTTGTAATATAATCAAAAGAATAATAACTAAAACAATTATAGCAACATTGAAATATTTATTTTTGTTACGTCTTGAAATCATAAGATATCATAGCATACTTTTTTTTCAACTTAAAACCCTGAGAACTGGCGGCGACCTACTTTCGCACAGAGCACTATCATCGGCCCTGCAGGATTTCACTTCCGAGTTCGAGATGGGATCGGGTGGTTCACCTGCGGTATAACCGCCATTTCTCAGGGTTTTAGTAAATATAAAAGAAGATTGTATAGGAAATCAAGGTAAAGTATGACATATTAGTACTCCTTGACTTAACGCATCGCTGCGCTTACATCTAGAGCCTATCAAGGTCGTAATCTTCGACCTGTCTAGAGGATTAATCTCGAAAGAGGCTTCCCGCTTAGATGCTTTCAGCGGTTATCCTTTCCTAACTTAGCTACCCAGCGATGCTCTTGGCAGAACAACTGGTACACCAGAGGTTAGTTCACTCCGGTCCTCTCGTCAAGTATGTCTTATATTTCTATAAGCTCAGACTATATCTTCATCCTACATCTGTAGGAGCCGACGTATTATGGAAGTTTAAACCTTCCATCCCATAGGTAAACTATGAAGTCGTTACGGGGAAAATTAGAAATTAAGCAGCTTAACTATCTCTTTATCAGAATATTTTCTTCTGCTAGAGAAATAATTTTCTTGTCTTAATTTACAAATTAATTTAGCTATTTTCATTCTATCTTCTTTAGCAACATCCTTTAACCTCTTATCACCTATTAAATTTAATATTTCTAGAACAAATTTTACTTGTTCTTTTTTAAATTTAATATGTGGTTCAAAATCTTGGAGTATTTTCTTAACTGATTTATAACCATTTATTCTTAATTCGGTTATATTATCCTTTCGAATGGTAATATATCCTATTTCCAATATATCTTGCATCCATTTCAATGTTTTATCATGACGTGTATCTTGATAAAAACATATTGTGAACATTAAACGAAATCCTATTGGACTAGATGGTCTATTTTTGATTTGCACCATAATACTACCATCTCCATCTAAGAATCCAGCTATATAAGCTAAATCTATTGTTTTTGCTATTTTTCTTCCCACGATATTACCTTAATATTTATTCGGTCCTCAAGTTAATTGTATCACATATGTTTTGGACCAACAATCTATGTGATCACTGCAACTGAATAAATAATGAAGGTTTCATCGTTATTAGTCGGATTTTCAATGTGGATTACTCCACAAAGTAGCAATTTCTTACTAGGAGCAACTTTTCTCAATCCTCAACGCTTGCGGTAGATAGGGACCAACCTGTCTCACGCATATATATTCCACTATTACTAGCGGTATGGACTATATCACCACCTTCTTTAAATAAAGAAGGGATCAACGTATTATAGAGGTTTATATACCTCCATCCACTGATTACTCAGTAAGTCTCTACGGGGTCAATTATGACTTCCCTCGGTATTGCCCTACTTCACGACAGGTTATGTGTAAAAGGGTTTCACCGATATTAGTTGATTTTTTTCACTCAACATCACTGTTCGAGTGCCGCCGATTTGACGGTCTGAACCCAGCTCGCGTACCACTTTAAATGGCGAACAGCCATACCCTTGGGAGCTTCTCCACCCCCAGGATGTGATGAGCCGACATCGAGGTGCCGAACAGGGCCGTAGATATGGACTCTCGGGCCCTACCAGCCTGTTCATATAATAAACATTTATATAGACTATATCTTCATCATGAATTGATCTTATCATGAGATGGCGTATTAACAGAGTTACGTCTCTGTTCCGCTCAATACTTGAGCAAGTCGTTACGGGGTCAAGAAGGAATTTTATACATTAATGATTGTATAACATGTTTCTTTAGTTTCTTTGACAATATTTTCATTTGAGATACTGGAAAGTAGATAGCATATCCTTTTTTCTTAGAATATATTCTATTCCCAATTCCCATATTATTAATTGCCTCACTAACAATTTTTGCTTCATCTTCTGATACATTACCTAAGTAAAGATATCCGCAACCATCTTCTTGATAATAATATCCATCATCCATGTACCAAACTGATAACATCAATGGTGACATATACTTCTCCAAGTCTTTAGGTATCGTCTTTTTTCCTTCCGGATAAAAGATTTTATGAAGCTTACCTAAATATGGTGTCGATTGTGATTGATGGCGCCAATAAGAATAAGTTTTTTTCGTAATGGGATGAACTCTCTTTAAAGGTTTGGGTTTACCCTGAATAAGATTACCCAGCTCTTTAGCCTTCCACATTATATATTCTTTTTGTTTCCCACCATGTTCTAACCTTAGTCTCGCATTCTTTTGACCTGTCTTTTGAAGATAAGCATCTCCTAATACAGTACCAATAAGAATATCTTTTTGCCTTTTGGTTAAATTGATCATATTTCTTGTATTCCTTCTGACTTCCCACGGTATTGCCTTCGATAGAGGTTTCACCGTTATAAGCCATACATTCCCATCCTCACGAATGGGTCGGACAACAGTTCTTTTTTCAGAACCTATCCCCAGGGTAACTTTTATCTGATGATCTCCCCCGGTCCTATGAACCAGGGTCGGTTCACTAAATTCTTCTTTCGAAACTGCGCGACATATCCGTCTTGCAGTAAAGCCAGCTTATGCTTTTGCACTATCACTCCGGTTTCCATCCGGAGCTAGCTGACCTTTAAACTTCTCCGTTACTCTTTAGGAGAAGAGCGCCCCACTCAAACTACCCATCAGACACTGTTCCTTTAAAAAGGTTAGAATTAAAATGTTAACTGGCGGGTATTACACTGGCGACTCCACATTGACCAAAATCAATGCTTCAAAGTCTCCCCGCTATTCTCTGCAGTTAAAATTAGAACCCAATATCTGACTATAGTAAAGCTCCTGGGGTCTTTCCGTCTAGCCGCAAGTACCCGGCATCTTCACCGGGATTGCATTTTCACCGAGCGCTTCGTTGAGACAGTTCTCCAATTGTTAAGCCTTTCATGCAGGCCAGAACTTACCTGGCAAGGGATTACGCTCAATCTGTTACTTTCTCCAATCTTTTGGATATTAACCATGAATGTCATGGCGGAGCAAATATTTAAATTCGCTCTCTCTATCTCGCAATAGAGTTCGGACTATATCTTGTAAGATCTTACTTCTTACCTCGACGTATAGTCTCTGAGGATAATAAGAATTCATATACTGAAGATTCTTCAAAAGGTTTTCTATGTGTCATTCCTTGAGCTACTTTTGCAATAGCTCTCAATCCTTTTACATTTAGATGATCCCCTTTATCAATCATCTTTATCACTTTAACAAACTTTTTAAAGTCTCTTCTTTTCACTGCGGTTCTAGGTAGATTTTCTTCAAAAAAAGGAATAATTCTTTCTTTGAGCTCAGGCTTTGATCTTACACAGAATTTATATAATGGATCCCAATTAGTTTTCTCAATATTTCTTTTCGTATGAGCATATATATGTCCACACTTAAAGAATTTTTCGAGAAAATAAAGCGCATCAATCGCTTTTTCTGCTTGAGATACATTAAACTCTGGAAAAACTTGCCATCCGAGTTTCGCTTTTGGTGACTTAAAGATATTCACAAGGAATGATCCTTCGCCATCCACAAAACCTACTACCCAACCATTTCTTCTTATTCTTTCCTGCTGATTATCTGCACTAGGAACATTTTTACTTGTCATAATTCAAGGGTTAATTACACCTTTATTATAACAGAGTAGTTCTAGATACTCCAGACTTTCCAGCATTTAGTCGAGTTTTACAAAAGCATCGTAATACCTTTGGACGATTCATTTATGTTATTCTTCTATTTCTAGAAGACTTACGGTCGCCCGTAAGATCGGACTATATCATCTCTCGTTATTGTCTCACGATATTGAGAGTCCAGCGTATAGTCTCTGAGGATTCTTTTAGGTCTTAGTTATATCGCTTAAATTATATTTCCTCGTTCTTCCTCTTCCTTTGTTCAACTTCTCTCTTAGCTTACAAATTTCTATTAATCTATCTTTTTCCATTTTACCATCTTGATCTAACAATTTGACAATTTGACAAAAAATAGAAAAATTTGTTTTACCTTTCGAAGAAAGAAGCGAAAATTTCTTGAAAAAAGGGATTACCTTTTCTTGTATTGCAGAAAGATTTTCTACAATATACATGTTTAATCCATCTTTTCTATGTTGTATCCGTCCGCACCCTAGATACTTCTTTATTAGAAAAAGCACGGTTATGTCTCTTTGGGAGACATTGAATATTGGGACGACTCTCCAACCTAATCTATAGTCATTCCTTTTGACTAAAGAAACATTGAAGCTTCCTTCCCCATCAGTGAATCCTGATATATACCATCCTTTTTCTCGCGGAATTTGATTTAACCAATTTTGTTTCATATTTTTTGGTAAACCTAAAAGTCTTTCCTGCGGATTGTCTGCACTGATAGATTTTTACTGACTATCGCGATTTATAGCCTAGTACTATCAGATACTCAGAGTTTCCCGCATATAGCTGAATTTTATAACTACAATTATGTCTATAGTTATCGCCGACGTTTACTGGTGCTTCGCTCGCTCAGCCGTATGCAAGCACACGACAGGCAAGGTTAACATTCCAGCACTGGTCAGGCCTCAGCCCCTATACATCCTCTTACGAGTTGAGCAGGGACCTATGTTTTTGATAAACAGTCATCAGAGAATCTTTTACTGTGTCCTCTCATAGAGAGGAGGGCCTTATCCCGAAGTTACGGCCACTTTTTTGCCGAGTTCCTTAACGAAGTTTCACTCGTTCACCTTAGCACGTTTACGCTTGTCCACCTGTGTCGGTTTTCGGTACGGTTTCAATATTCTTAGCTCGCCGGAGCTTTTCTGGGAAATCTGCTCAGTAAGGTTCACTATCCGTAGATAGCTTCCAGCCAACCCTTGGACGAATCCTCAGGCAAGCAACGAAAATCCACTAATTCGCCTTACTTACTAAATTCCGCACTCCATTGAAAAAATATCAAAGGGTAGGAATATTAACCTACTGTCCGTCGGTTACGCCTTTCGGCTTTACCTTAGGCCCGCCTAACCCTTGGCTGATTATCATTGCCAAGGAACCCTTAGACTATCGGTGTTCCGAAGTCTCATCGGAATTGTGGTTACTCATGCCAACATTCTCACTTCTTTCCGCTCCACAGAACCTCACGATTCTGCTTCAGTGCAAAAAGAACGCTCTCCTACCACGATCACTAAAAGTGATCATCCCAATCTTCGGTATCAAACTTAGCCCCGTTGAATCTTCGGCGCAAGGTCCTTTGACTAGTGAGCTATTACGCACTCTTTAAAGGATAGCTGCCTCTAAGCTAACCTACTAGCTGTCAGGAGAACCTCACCTCCTTTCATGCACTTAGTTTGAATTTAGGGACCTTAGATGTGGGTCTGGGTTGTTTCCCTTTTGTCCACGAAGCTTAGCCCTCGTAGACTGACTCCCCTATAAATTAACCTTCTGGTATTCGGAGTTTGGTTGAGAGATCCGGCCGAAACCAAGAAATCCCATCCAGTGCTCTACCCCCAGAAGAATATAGAGGGCTAGTCCTAAAACTATTTCGGAGAGAACCAGCTATTACCAAGCTCGATTAGCTTTTCACTGCGTACCCCAGGTCATCCCAATGAATTGCACGACATACGGGTTCGGACCTCCTTTGATCTTTCGATCAAATTCATCCTGCCCAGGGTAAGATCGCTTGGCTTCGGGTCTTGAACATACAACTATTAGTGCGCGCTATTAACACTCGCTTTCGCTATGATTGCGTCCCATAAGGACTTAATCAGCTGTATACTCAAACTCGTTGGCTCGTTCTGCAAAAAGCACGCCATGACCCCATAAAGGGGCTCTGACTCGTTGTAAGCAAAGTGGTTTCAGGTACTATTTCACCGCCCTCACCGGGCTACTTTTCACCTTTCCCTCACGGTACTGGTTCACTATCGGTGACCGGATAGTATTTAGCCTTAGCTGATAGTTCAGCTGGATTCCCGCCGGGTTTTCTTTTCCAACGGTACTCAGGAGAAATCTCAAAAAGTGTAAATCCGTTTTCGTCTACAGGACTATCACCTGCTATGGTCACTCTTTCCAAAGTGTTTGACTAACAAACTTAGCTTTTAACTCTCTCAGCAATCATCCCGCACACAACAAGCATATTGTGTGTGGGATAATTCTGATGAGATCTTCCTACAACCATCATATAAATATGATTTTGGGCTATTTCCTTTTTCGCTCGCCGCTACTAAAGGAATGGATGTCATAAATGACATTTTGTTTTCTTTTCCTCTGGTTACTGAGATGTTTCACTTCACCAGGTATTGCTATACCAACATAAGTTGATATCTGTAAAGTTTTAACTCTACAAGGTTTCCCTATTCGGACATTTCCGGGTCACAGATTGCTAGGCATCTCGCCGAAACTTATCGCAGCCACGCCACGTCCTTCGTCGCCTTCCGGTCCCAAGGCATCCACCACTTGCTCTTAATAAAAATTACCTTAATTTCCTATACAAGCTTCTTTTATCTATTTGTTAATGTTCGTTCCTTTCTGACCAAAAAACCGCTATAGAGCAGCGGTTTTTTGATATATTCAAAAGTAATTACCGCTTCCCTTTTTGGATTTCTTGATTGTTCACTTTATTCATGTCTGTGATTAAGATAATACCAAATTATAGAAGCGTGTCAAGTGTTATAATTACTTTAATTTTTTCCTTAAGTCTTTAAGGATATCTGAAGCAACTTCCTTTCCTCCTAGACCAAAGGCTAAGCCTCCAGCTATTACTATAAATGCTATAATTCCTGTAAAAATGGTTTGAAGGATAACTTCAAAGAAATCTATCCCGAATTGAGATAAAATTGTTGAAATTCCAAAAATCCATATAATCCACTTTACAAGTGTAGCTCCGAATTTACCATGCGCAACCTTAGCTCCATGTAAACTTGCTCTAATCAACTTCTCAGCAAATCCAGCAACAATAACTGTTGCTACAAAGATTAAGATCGCAACTAATATATTCGGAATCCAACCAGCGATTACAGTCTCATTTAAGAAAGTACTAAATTGTGTTAGTCCTAATATTTCAATAGAAATTGACAATGTTACTATTATCAAAATCCATTTAACAAGACCTCCAATAAATTCAGATGGACCATCTAGATACTCTGCTTTTTCTAAAGCTTCATTCCATTTTTTACTCTTAAACAATTTGTCTAACTGTAACTTCTTTAAAATGCCGGCAAAAAGTTTACCGAACATTGACGCTACTAACCAACCGATTATAAAAACTATTAACGCTAAAATTAATGCTGGTAGGAATGCTAAAAGCCCATGCCAAAAACCTTCTAGGGTTGATATACCATCTCCACCGACATTTACTAACCAATCTGCCATATTTTTTTATATGTATGTTATAAAACGACCTTTCTATTTATTAATGTATTATACAATGAAATACTAAAAAAGAAGTGTGGAGAACTTCTTGAATGATTTAATTAATAAAATATATTCAATTATTAATAAAAAATCCAAGGATTAAGCCTTGGATTAATTAATCATATATATATTATAATCTTTTTTCAAAAATTAACAATTGTTAATTACTTTTTATATTTAATTAAACAATATGCTAAAGTCATTATTAGAATAAGAGAAATAAGTAACATTATCCAAACAGGAAATACTTTTTCTTTTACAGAAATTGATCCAGTATTATCTATTTCTTCTTTAACAATATCTTGTTCTACATTCTCAGATTCTATGTCTTCAATATATATATTTTCAATTGGTGAATCTTCAATAACAACATCTTCAGTATATATATCTTCAGCTGGAGAATCTTCTACAATAAGTTCTGTTTCAAAAGCTTCAGTTGAACTATCGTCATAAATAACACCTAAATTTAAACTATGCTCCCCTTCTTCAAAGTCAACAGCTATTTCTGCTTCATAGTTCCCTGTTTCTTCATTGTAAATTAAAATAAATGTTTGCGGATCACTTCTTATCACAAGGAAAACAGCCCTAACATTTATACCAAAGTAATCACCTGGAATCGAAAAGATAAATTTTTCTCCTTTACTTAAAACAATCCTTCTTGTGTTGTTAGTTACGAAAGCTCTTCCTGTTCCACCTGAACTTTGTACTCTTAAAGAAAACTGTCTTATAGGAGTAGTTATTAATCCCGTTGGCTGATTAGGGCCTGACGAATCTTGCGGTTCTTGTTCTAATATTTCTGGAATCTCAACTTCAACGATTGGTTGTACAACTTCCTTCTCTTCTTCTTGCTCTTGTTGTTCCTCTTCTTCCTCCTCCTCTTCAGGAGCTGGAGCAACAGGTTGAGTAGGACCACTACTTTGTGTTGTCACAGGTATAGAAGTTGATCCAGAGACTATATCAACAATAGCAGAAACTTCTGTACATTCTGCTGATTCTCCTCCATAAGTATTTATAGATGAAACAGTATAACCATATGTAGTCTCATTAACAACTGTTGTATCTGAATAAGTAACTTCTGTAGTTGTAGCTAAAGAAACACTATCTCTATAAACAGTATAACTTACTGCATCAGCAACTTCAGTCCAACTTAAATTAACTTGACTGGCACTAATAACAGTAGCTGTTAATCCTGTAGGTGTTGTATCAACCACTTCCGTTGAAACAGTAGATGCAAAAACAAAAATAGGAAAAAGTAAGCCAATTAAAATAAAACTACTTTTTCTTAATTTTGACATTTTTCTTTTTTGTTAATTTAATAAAATTATCTTTCACAAGAAATGCAATAATTGCCAAAGAAATAACAATAACAAGAGTCATAATTATTCTTACAACAGAAGCTCTATTCGTAATAGTTTCTTCATCTTTAATCGCATCAAAAATAGTTCCAATTGTAAAAAATACTCTCTCCTGATAAATTAATTTATCTTCGCTATAAAGCTCAATCAAACCCCAGTGCTGAGTATCTTTCAATAATGTTGGGAATTCAGCAACAATAGTTTCTGTTTTAAACGGATCAATTAAACTTAAATCAATATCATCTCCACTTTCCAGCAATGTTGTACCATTATTTGCAAAAACATCTAAATGTATTTTATCCAATGTAGATAAGGTATTACCTAAATTCTTTAATTTTACATTTACTGCTATTGGATTACCCGCTAAAACTCTTGGAATATCAATCGATCTAACATCAAATCCAATAAGATTCTTGGAAACTACCGTAAGATTAACATCAATTCTAGCTCCGAGAAAAACACTTACAGTGTTTCCTTCTTGAGAATCAGAAGGACTCTTAGTTCTTAACCTTAGATAACCATCATAATCTCCAGGTAAAGTATTCTCAGGAACATTAACTTTAACCTTTAACCATGTTTGTGTTTGTCCTTTTGGTAGAATAAACTCTGTTCCTGGATTAAAGCTCAACCAATTTTCTATTTCTGGAGCATCTGGAATCACCTCTAAAATTAAATCTTCTGTTGGATCAGACCTAGAAATAGAAATATCTTGTTCATAGTAAGATCCTGATAATAGTGTGTCGTTATAGACCTGAGGTGGAGAAATCCCAAATCCTGCTAAAGCAAAGTTAAAACCAATGAAACTAAAGAATAAGGATAAAATAAGTATTTTATATTTCATATTACCAGTTAGCTGATTCTCCCTTTACTGCACCGAACGTAATTGTTCCTGAATAACTTCCTGTTACGGTTTTGTTTGGAATTTGTAATCCCCAATATACTGTTGATGTTGCAGCACTACCACTAGTTGTAGTTTTAGCACAATTAAGTTCTAATTCTGCTGCCGATGTCGTTAAGGCTGTTCCATTTTGATATTGAACAGCTGTAGTACCATATTTTTGAGCACCAACCACTATTGTATTACCACTATCAGTCATATTAATTCCTGATAATTCTACATCAATACCAGTATTACCAGTAGCCGTAACTGTAACAGTTTGAGGTAAAACCGTAGCATCCGCAAGCTCTCCTACATTCAAAGATGTATAATCAATAGCTGAGGTTACATCTAGGGCTGAAAAACTATTTAATTCTACTGCGGCTGTGGCATTTGCCTCATGATCTAATGCTTCATCTTTTCCCACAACAGTTCCTGTCCAATTTTCTGCTACATAGATAGTACTCTCATCTGTTGGATCTGCATGATATTGGACTGGCACAGTACAAATGATAGCGACATCTAAATCAGTTCCACCTTCACAACCCGTTGGAGCTAAACAATCTACTTCTGCATAACAATTATTATTATCATCTTCCGCGTTAGCGTCACAACTGGATCTGCCTATACCACTTCTATATAAATCTACATAACTATCACTTGCTCCGGAATCTATATCAGCACATCCATTATTATCAGTAATAGTTGCTGTAATAGATATGTCTGTTGTGCT
>Ga0207997_1000598_pt1 | contig 18378 bp, 31 predicted proteins | sample AntAceMetag02UKN_FD_184777 | JGI IMG/M metagenome (GOLD analysis project Ga0207997, IMG submission 184777) | Saline lake microbial communities from Ace Lake, Antarctica - Antarctic Ace Lake Metagenome 02UKN (SPAdes) (version 2) | ecosystem: Environmental > Aquatic > Non-marine Saline and...
ATCTAAACTTGTGTTCCATACTATTGTGTTGTTGTTTCCTAAGTCTGGCTCTGGAGTTATGATTGGATTGTTTGTATCAATAGTTAAAGTAAAGTTAGTATCTGCAAAACTTGTATTACTATTATTATCTGTGCAGTTTACAATCCATTCATTCTCTCCTTCTACTAAAGTAATTCCATTAAAATAATTAACTGTAGCATTTGTTATAGAATTATTTGTTAAGATTAAAGTATCATTAAGAAATATACTACAACTATTTACAATACAATCATCACAACTTACATTATAAGTAAAGTTTTGTATTAATGAATTACCATAAGTATTATTACTAGGTGTTAATAAAGTTATAGTAGATGCTTCTATTGAAATATCTGCAGGCAAATCTCCCCATAAATCTAAAGTATAAAATACTGTATTACTTAAAGGATTATTAATTGCTGTTTTAAACCATTGATATGTTACATCAAAACCACTATGATTATATTCCATTATAGTTATAAGATTAGTATAAGTAACAGAAGTGTCATTAAAGATTAAAACCCATGTGGTATTATCATAAGAACCTTCTAAAGAAATTGTTGAGGGTCTATTATTTGTATTTATACCAAATAAACTAGAAAATTTAGATATACTAACATTTCTTCTTAAATTTACCTCTAAAAAATGTTCTCCTATAAGTGGTTCCCAAGAAGTTGAATCATCTCTATCGTTTACATTTATAGCAGCTGTAGATATTTTTTTTCCACCTGCAAATTCAAAAGGTCCTGTATTATTAGTTAAATTGAAAGCATATATTAATGGGTCTGTTCCAGTAAAAATTGATGCTTTAAACCATTGATAAGTTTCTCTAATAAATCTATTATATAATAAATTTTTTGCATAAGTTGCAGAAGTATCATTGAAAATTAAGTTCCAAGTGATATTATCATTAGAACCTTCTAATCCTATTACTGTAGGTCCATGACCAGATAAAGTAAGTAATCTAAATTCTGTTATATCATAAGTATCAGTATCATTTAAATCTACATTTATCCAATCATATTGACCACCTAAAGTTTGCCAAAAGGTTGTAGAACTCAAATCAACAGCCTTACCAACAGAATTTCCATCATAATCTCTATTAGCATTAACTGTTTTATTTAAAGCTAAATCTTCTGCTAATACAGAACTACATAACAATACCCCTAAAAGTATATATAATATTAGTTTCTTCATTGTTGTGGTAGCACCTTCTTAACAAATATAAATGTTATTGCTGCAGAGATTGCAGTTACTACAAACCAAAACATCCATAGATCAATAACTAAACAACTTAATCTACTTGCAACACTTATAGCTGTTGCTGAACAATTAAGATGTGAAGCATCTCTAATATAACTAATGAAATCTTTTAAAGGACTTATTAATATTGAAGTAATTACAAAAACAACTATCGCTGTGATTACTCCACTTACTTGTTTCTTTCCAGCTATGAAAGCCATACCTGCACAAATTGAAATCCCTATAATATAAAATAAAAGGAAATCCGTTATTATACAAGTTGCTTCCTGTGGTGCTGTTAATCCTGTTGCACTACAATTTAAATTAGAAGATGTATTAGTTCCAAGTTCAATAGATTGTTTTGTTACTGGAATCATAATCATTACCATAATTAATACAATTATACCAATCATCATTCTTAGAATTATTACTTGTGCTTTTTTATTCATATCCATTTCTGCCCTTTCATATTTTTTTTGTTTTTGTAAGGGTTATTAATATTAGCTATGCTTTTTCTTAAAGTGAGTGTAGAATTAATCCTTTTAATTTTATTTTTTTCCTTCTCATGTCTATAAGCATATTTCTTATTCTTTAAAGTTCTTATTGCTTTCTTTAGTTCAAACTGTAATGTAGTATAGTTTGTTTGTCCTATTTTTATTTTAGGTACTGGTTCACTTGGTTTTGTATAATCAGCCCAACCATCATCATCAACATTACTTACAACTTTATATGTTCCTCTATGTTTTGCAGGTTCAACTCTAAAGTAATCACCACCAAATTCTTTATCTAATTCTTCTTCTGTTTCTTCTGCACTCTGTTTTGGTTTGGGGGAGTAAGCATCATAATCTTGAGTTGGTGGTTGTTTTTTATGTTTATCTGCAACCTGTATTTCAACTGAACGTTCTCCTTGGATCACTTCACCATCTTTAGATTTAATTGTACCTCTAACAATACTTGCAATTCTATGTTTTAATATTAAATATCTTTTCTTTTTTTCTTCTGGTGTCATAGAAACTTAATCACCTTTGCTTTTTTCTGTTGTTTAGCTATAAACGAACCTATCATTTGGCTTTGTTTCCTAGCCTTTTTTTGTGAAATAGCTATACCTTTAGCCTTAAATAACTCTGCTTTTTTCTGTTTTACTTTCATCTGTAATAAATTTAACTTCTTTAGTCTTGCAGATTCATAAGGTATGTCATTCTTTTCTTCATAGCTTGATATAGCATATTTTGTTTTTTCTACAAATACATTCTTATTTTTCTTTTGTGTTCTGAATCTATGTTGCAAACTACTTAACAAAGAATCTTTATATCTTGCTTTAGCCATTTGTTTTGCTTTCTTTATATAACCAGAACGATTAGAATATCTATCTAAAGCTTCCATCATCTTTACAGTAGCTCCTGCTTTCGTTAATGGTTTATCTGAAATCTTTTCATAACCTCTTGATTGATATGATCCTTTTCCTTTTTTCAACATTTTTCTTTTAACGTATGCGTGATACCCTTGTTGGCTTTGTGTTGTTGCAATCTTTTTCATTATACTACTACTTGGAGATGGGGATGGTGGAGGAGGTGGAGGACTAGGAGGATATTCTGGTATAGGTGAAGGGCTTGTATATGAAGAAGTAAAAAGACTAGGGCTTGGAGAAGGACTTGGGCTTACAGTAGGACTAGGAGATGTAGTAGGACTTGGTGATGTACTAAGGCTAACACTTGGAGAAGAACTTACACTAGGGCTAATAGATTGACTTGGAGATACACTAGGACTAACTGAATATAAACTACTAGGTGAACTCATTACACTTACTGAACTTGGAGAAGAATATATACTATAACTTGAACTTACTTTTTGTGTTACGGGATATATTGAACTTGTAACAAATATGGTACTTGTACTACTTGGTGTTTCTGATTGTGCTTGACTTAATTTACTTCCTAATTCAAATTCATAAGTTTGTTCTGAACCAACTGTTTCTTTTAATTTTCTGATAATATCAATCCGTTGTTCTTTAGAATAACTCTCATACCATTTTACTAATTTACTTTCTGCTGTCTTTATTTTACTTTTTACAAAAGGATTATAACTTTGTTTCTTTAGTTCAATTATTCCACCTGCTTGTTGTATAAAACCTGCAGTATCTTTTAATCCTCTTGGATTACCTTGCTTACCTAATACTCCTGCTTCACTAAATGATGGGGTTTCTCCTGTTTCACCAGAACTCATTATAGTAGAACCTGCACCTTTTCTTGCTAATTGTTCTCCTGCTCTTGTTGCTCTTGTTTCACCAAAAGGTACTGTTTCTGTTGATTGACCTGCTTTTAAATTTGGAAACTTAACACCTAAATAACCTGCAGGTGCTTCATCTTCTAAACCTAATGATTCTTGATCTATCCCTGATTTAGCTTCTAAGAACTTTGCACCTTGTTCTCCTGCTTTAGGTTTAAATTCTATAATTGTACCTCCACCAGTAGGTGATACTCTTACATTTTCCCCTTGTTGAACTAACCAATTAGTAAACTCTGTAACCTTTGGTTTAATCTGTGCAACAGTTAATGTAGGAAACATAACATCTATATCCCCTTGCTTAATATTTTGAAATGAACTAACTTGAACTGGCTGTTTAGTAATAGGATCTATAATCTTGGGTAATGTATATTGTTTTCCTTTACTTCCTGCAGGTAATTGTTTTGTTGTTAAACTACCAAAGATTAAACCTTCTTCTCCAATAAACTGTTCTACCCCTCTACTAACAACAACTGGTTTTTTAAGACCTTCAATATTAACTATAAAATCTTTTACTGGTAAACCTTTTGTTTTTTGTAATGAATATGAAATATCTACATTTGATAATACTCTTGTTGTTTCTTTAGGTGTATAATCTAATATCCTTCTAACTGCAACTCCACCTGTAGCTGTTATTGGTTGTGGTGTTGATTTTGCTAACTCTACAAAAGCAATAGGTGTACTTAATGCTCCTGCTCTAGAAGAATAAGCTATTGTTCTACTTCCTACAGTAGCACCATAGCTTGTATAATCTACAGCTTTAAATGGTAAGTTAGTTGTTTTAACAATTTCACCTGTTGCAATATTTGTAACAACAGGACTAACTTTAACCCGTTGAACACTTACTAAACTTCTTGCTCTAAACTTTAAACCTACTGAACTAACCTTTACACTACCTCCTCCTTTAACTGGTACAGTATAAGATTCTGTTTCAACTTTAATAGGACTTCTTTTAAGAATTTTTGGTGCTAATAGAAAAGTTGTTATACCAACATTTCTTAGTGTTGGTTGTTGGATTGTTTTGTAAACTGAACCTGTAACTACACCTTTATAGATTAATCCTCCTATTGTAGGTGATATTAAACTTACTGCAGTTATAGCACCTAGTCCTGCAAGCATCTGAACATTTTTATCTGTTCTAATATTTTCTTTAAATAATCTACTTGATCTTATTACTGGTGATATTACTTCCATTAAATTTTGAGGTTTTGATGTGGGTGTTGCAGTGAAAGAAGTAAGTTTGTATACACCTAAACCTACTGGTTTAATAATTTGTTCATATACACCTGCACCTAATTCTTTTGTGCCACTGATAATTCCTCTTTTTTTGTACTCTTTCCATAATGTTGGGATTGTTCTTTTACTTTTTTCTGGTGTCGCCAAAACATCTTCCATAATATCCCTAGTAACACTATAAACAGGAGTACTCCTAGATCCCTTAATGTCGCCATATTTACCTCCACTAATCTTATATACAAATTTTTCTACCCTTCTACCTGCTATATCAGCAGAAAGGATATACTTCTTATTCTTAATTTCAAATAGTGTATAAACTTTCCCTGTATTTATAGGTTGTGGATATATAACTTTACCATGTTCTTCATAAGGTTTGATTGCCTGAACAATGTTGTAAGGTTTTGAAGTATCAACATAAGTAACTCCTTCTTTAACTTGTTTACTTCCAGCTGAATATGTTGGTGACTGAGGTGTTGATTGATTTATATTTATTGGTTGTTTTGGTTTAAAGAAATTAGCACGATCTAACTTTCTTTGTAAATCTTTTCCTAGAACTGTGTATGCACCTTCTTGCATTGATATAGTGGATATCTCTTTTGGTCTACTGATTGTTTCAGTTATAACCTTGCCAAATTCTGCTATCTGTGCTTCATGAGTTAATACTTTTGCTTTCTTTAACTGTTCAGGAGTATAAATACCTTTCTTCATTTGGCTTTTTTCATAAGCTTTCTTTTGTTCTGGATTAAACTTCTGATAGAAATCTTGTTCAGTATAATCTCTTGGTTTACCTTTGGCTTTAGGTTCACCATAATCTGCTCCTTTTAATTCACCACTAGCAGTATATTTATGTGTTTTGTACCATGTACCGCTTTTGTACCACTTCTCTGTTCTTTCACCATTATGGTATGTTGTTTGAACATGAGGGCTAACACTTTTACCTCCTGAAACATTATGCACAGAATAAGTTATTTCTGAAACTAATACACCATCTTTGAATGTTAATTTATGAGGGGAATAAGTTGCTGTACCATAATCATTTTTACCATGCTTCCATGATATATAAGTTTCTTTGGGAGCAGTATAGGTTGCAGTACCATCTGTAATTGTTTTAGTATAAGTTTCTTTAAGCTTAGCTATTCTTTTCTGTAATGCTTTTGCTCTTGCTACTTTTGCTTCTTCTGTTCTTACTTCTGCAACTTTTACAGCTCTTTTTGCTCTTTGCTCAGGTGAAGATTCATATCTAGCTTTAGCTGTACGTTGTTCTGATACTGTTCTCCCATACAACTCAGCTTTTGAAACCAATTAAGCCCCTCCAATTCTACAAACAGTTGTACCACAATTAGGACATTTACCTTTTGCCATTGCTGTCCCACGTTTTGTTTTTGTCATTTTTACATCTTTCATTTGAACTTTCTTTTTACATTTCATACAATATCCTTCTACCATTTTTTATTTTCCCTCCATTTGTTTACCCATTCTGGATGTTCATGTTCCATTGAATAAAATATATTTCTACCTTTTGCTTTACCAAATTTTTTAATTAGTGCGTTAAGTGAATGTTTACCTTTAATACTTAGTGGCATTAACAACCCCCTCTTCCTCTACCTCTTCCACCACCAAAAGGTCCAGTTCCATCTCTTCCAGGACACATACTTATTTTATTCATATTGACACCTCCATATCATTAAAAAAATGAATCTTCTGTTTCTTCTGGACAAAGTTCTCCAGCTTCTTTTCTTCTTCCAATAGTTTTCCTTTCTATTTTTCTTCTAAAACTTTCTTCAAAAGAACCTGTGCCATCTCTTTTTCCTCTGCTTTTGTATCCTATTTTAATCACCTCTTACCATTTGAATATCTTACTTGCACCACTAGATTTAATAGCATGACCCATGTAACCTATACTAACTACTGATTGTGTTACTCCACCTAATGCACCCATACCTGCACTGCCTATTCCACTAAGTGTTGCACCTAATATAGGAGTTGCTATTAACATACCAACCATTCCTTTTATTAATCCCATTTTATTTCAAATCCTCCAACTTTAGTTTTAAATATTTTTGTTTCTTTAATCGTAATAATTTTAATTTCTTTTTTGGTAGAACTAGAGTAAGCTGACCTGTTGTTTTATTTTTATATGTTTTAAAGCAATCCATTTTACTAGTAGTTTATTAGAAGAAAAGTATATAAAGGTATGGTTTTAAAAAAGAAAAAGAATTGGTTTAATCAAACCAACCTGTTTCTCTTTTATGTTTCTTAGCTTTAGTAATAACTACACCAGCTTTATTCTCTAAAACAACATTCAAATCTTTAAGATTGTTTATTTTACTCTTCCCCCTATAATATAATCTATAAGAAGGATCTAATAGTTTAACTTCTATTATATCACAATCTTGTTGTGTCATTAAGCACCACCAAGTAATACATAAAGTCCTGCTATAATTGCTAACCCAATAAATATCCATACTTTTGGAGATAGTTTGTTTTTCATAATGCTTTCTCTATTTTCCATCATTCTTATAGCAATAGCTATTGGATCTGCTACTCTCTTGTCCTTTACTGCATCATAGTAATCCTTTGTACCTATTGGGTTTAAATCCCATTCAGGTAATACTATAGATGGATATTTTCCTTTCCAAAGATATATAAAATCTGGGGAACATTGATGCGGAGTTCCATTAATATTAATAAAACCATCTTTAATTTCTGTAACCATTGGAATCATTCCTCTATTCCTAGTTAGAAGTATTACCATAAGTTTATTCTTTAGAGCTAACTTCTTTAATTGCCTTTTGATTTTATTGGGTACATTAAATTCCTTATTCTTCTTCTTTGTTTTATCTTTTGTTAAAAGATCCAACCTTTCATTAACTTCTTTAAGCTGTGATGTTAAACCAATAGGATGTTTATTTTCAATATTTATTGGATCAACATCTTTTATTTCTTTAATTTGTTCCTTATTTATTTTTATTTCTTCTTTTACTTCTTTTTTTTTATTCTTTTTATGTAGTTTAAAAAATTCTTTTATATTTTTCATTGTTATTCTCCCCCACCCTTTGGTTTACCAAAGATATTCTTTTTAATTTGGTCTGTTGGTTCTTTTGAAATCTTTTGTTCTTTCTTTATTTGAGTTACTATAAGGTTACCAAACCAACCTTTCCTACTCATTGAAGATGCAAACGTAAGTTCTGCTTTGTTTCTAAAATAATCCCCTAATTTTTCTATTCCTTCCCCATCAAAATAACAAGCCATATCTAATTGGTCTCTAACACTCATTCTACATTTACCAAGTTCTTCACTATTTAGATTACCAAACTTTGTAGAAGTTCCTGCTTTAATCAATTCTCTAAATAAAACTAATGTACTATCTTTCTTTTGTTGAGTTGGAGCAATAGAACTAATATCTCCTTCACTATTACTTTTACTTTCTAGTTCTGCTAATTCTTCTTCTAGTTCTGCTAATTCTTCATCTGTTGGTATTCCCATTATTTCTTCCCCCTATTATTTCTTTTTAAAACGACCCATTTTATCTTTAAACTTATCAAACACATTATTACCTTTTAGACCTTGATACATAATATAACCAAATCCTCCTACAATAAGTACTGCTAAAGCATTATCTGCTACTCTACCTAAGTCTATCATTTTTGTAGTACATATCCTTTTTGCATCATTGCTAAAACTAAACTCATTCTAAACTTCTTATCATCTAAACCATCTGTTAGTTTTTCTTGTTCTTCTTCTTTACCTTTATCAAATAACATTTTCCATTCAATAGAAGTAAACTTATAGAAACTTTTACTTGTAGCAATCTTTGCTTTCTTTTTAATTCTATCTAGTTCTAAATAGATTAATTCATGCCCCCCCTTAAACTTTAAGTTCATCTTAGTCCAAAAGTTTCATTAACTTCTCTTGGTTATTTAGTATTTTAACAATAGCTCCATATAAATCTCTACTTTGTTCTTCTTCTTTTTCAGCTTCGTTATCTACTATTACTTTTTTTGGTAGTGTATCTTCATCAACTATTGCTAACTGAATACCCCATCTTTCTTTTACTTCTTTTGTTTCTTCTTTTGCCATTTTATTTATTCCCCCTTAGTTTCCTAATTGGTTACTGGCTTCTTGCACAGTAACAACTAAAAATATTAATGTACCTATTGCCCAATTAATTAAAGCAAACATATTTGTTATAAAGTTTTTAATATCTCCAAGCCCATTGATATGGATATAAACTCCTAGAGCAATCATACCCATTGAAGCGATTGCTGTAATCCATATATTATCATTCAACATACCTATACCAAGTATTATATATATAAATATAAATACAATAAGAACTGTAATCCAACTAGAAGCAAAGTTTCCTTCAGAAGTAACAAAGTAATTATATGTAAATGATTTGTCTAGGCTAATATCAGACATACCTGTAACAATATATTCTCCATTATTTGGAGTTATATTACAAAGTTTATAACTAAAAACATTACTTCTTTTAGTTGCTGTTAAATCTTCTTCTATTAAGAATCTTGGATTACTTCCTGTTTTATATACAGAAGTAAAATTAACATAAGTTGCATTACCATTTTGGATTAATGTAATACATTCTCCTTTCTTAAACGTACCTAATGTTTGTTGGTCTTCACCAATTACTAATGGTATAAAAAATAATAACAGTATTGTTATTAATAATAGTTTTTTCATTTTAGTTCCTCTTTAATATTTTACATTTCATTTTTTAAAACATCCTGTAGTACATATTACATTACAGCTATCTTTTATATAAATATCTCCATGATTGCTTATATCTCCTGAGATTGTTATTGTACCTATACCTGAAAAAACTATATCTTCTGTACTTGCATCACAAGCAGATACATCACAGTTCTCAGAACAATCTATTGTTGTTCCTGCTTGAATACTTGAACAATCACAAGTAGATGTAGCAGATGTATTATATGTGATAGTTAAATACGGATGAGTTCCAGCATAATCAATCGAAGCAGTTGATAACGAAGTATAATCACTAGCAGTCCAAGTCGGTTCAACATTATTGGCATCATACGTTACTTCTGCAAAACCAAAAGAAGTAATCCCTGTCTTATTTATATAATTTTTACCAGCAGTGTTTAAAGTTATATTATAAACTTCTTTCCAAACACTAGGAGCATCAGCATAAGCAAGTGGAGTAGAAAGTTCAGTAGTTAAATCAAGTGATTGCTGGTCTGCGAAAGCCAAAGTATTAGTTGTAGCTGGTGTTGCTTTATAAATAGCAAAACTTGGTGACAGACTACCTTGATTGTGTTTATTCCAATGTGCAATAGTAAGGATTGCGACTGAAATACTAACTCCATCAGTAAGGTCAGAAGTATTAAAATTCATAAATCCTTTGTAAAATTCTACATATTGGTCTGTCGTTGCACTGGTAGCAAATCCGCCCATATACATCCAATCAACCACTACATTTGCTCCTGTCCCATTTGCGACCCTTATATCATCCCATATTTCATTAGCTCCAGATTTATAAGTATGTCCATCACAAGGTGAGTTAGCACCTGCTACTGGATAGACTATCAATGTACTTCTACCAATTTTTCCTTCTATTATATTTGTCCTAAGCTTTCCGACAATCTTAGCATTTTCTATAATAATATTTATTATATATTGCTTTGGGTCTTCCTTTAAGTTTGGTGCATCTACTATTTTATCTGAACCATCAAAATCTTTAATTGTTAATTTACTAGTAGTTCCATCTGGTACAAGTATTGGTGGGTTAATAATTGTGAACTTTTCAATATCAACTGAACCATCTTTACCAAATCCATATTGTTCTTCACCTTCCCAAACACGAGCAAACACTTCTACACCTTTTTCTAATTTGTTTATCTTTATAATTTCAACAGAGGATTCTTCTTTCTCAAACATACCTGTAATGTTTTCTTTAATAATCTTGTCTATGTTAGTTTCTACACTAATAGAATTATTTTCTATAATCTCTGAAGAATCTGAATAAACTATTATTCCACTACCTATTAAAATCGTTACTAATATTGTTGCTGCTATTTGAAATATCATTTTCTTTTTAACAAATATATAAGTTTGAAGTTGAACCCCTTATTATCCAACAGGTCTCATTGTTTTCAATAATACTATTACTTTCGTTGTTTGCAAATATTGTACTTATATACATCTCAGTTGTATTAAAAAATCCAATAGAGTTAGAATTATTCATATAAGGAATGCTAGTACAATCACCTCTGATTGAACAGTTACTTATCTGAGTATCTATATCTAACCAAGTACCATTTAAGTTATCAGTATAGTTATTAGAAGATAAATTTACATTTACTATTTCTGCATCTATGGTTGTGTTAATCCAATCATCTGAGTAACCTGAACCTGAAACACATCCATAAACCGTTCCATTAATACTTTCAAACATCTGCCCTGAAGGACAAGTAGCGTTTAGATAAGTGTCTGTATTATCTGTATAGTTAAGTTCACTATCATAAGTAATCAAAGGACAAGAACCATCTACTGAACAGTTACCTATCTGTGTATTTAAATCTTCCCAAGTTCCATTTAATCCAACAACCCAAGATCCAAAATCAGTAAAGTTTGTATCTATCTCAGTTATATTATAAACTTCTGTAGTCAAATAGAATCCTAAAGTTTGAACAAAAGACTGAGTTATGTTTAATAATTTTATAAAGCCAAAATCAAATATGTTTTGTTCTGTTAAGTTTTCTGAGTTATCTATCCAAGTTCCATTAAGATTATCTGTATAGTTTTTCATAGATAGATTTACATTAACATCTTTGGAATCTATAGTTGTATTAATCCATATATCATCATAACTACTTAGAGTAGTGCAACCATAAATAGTTCCGTTAATGCTTTCAAATACACTACCAGAAATACAAGTTGCATTTATATAAGTATCTGTATTATCTGTATAGTTAAGTTCACTATCATAAGTAATTAAAGAACATGAATTATCAACACTACAATTACTTATTGTAATGTCTTGCCATGTTCCGTTTAAATTATCTGTATAATCTTTCAAAGAAGTATTAACATTTACATCTTCATTCTGTATAGTTGTATTGATAGAAATATTTATCCAATCATCAGAATAACTTGAATCAGACCAAGTTCCATTGTATGATTCTATTTCTGTTTTGTTAAGTAAACCTAAATCATCATTGATTGTACTAAGATTAAAAGTTCTTAATATAGTTATGTTGTCTAAAGCAGATAGATCTAAATCATTTGTAACATCTTTATCCCAGTTGGTTGTATTGGATTCAATAATAAATCCAAAGTCTATTATATTCAAAGAAGTTAATGTGCTATTAGAATTTATAATTAATTGAGTTACATTATTTTGAAAATATGTATTATTAAAATAACCTTCTCCGCTTTCATTATAAAGAAAAGGATTATTTAAATTAATCTGAGTATCAGTAAAACCACTTGGAGTTGAACAGCCATAAGTTGTACCATTAATACTCTCAAAATAATCTCCAGCAGCACAGGTTGCATTAATATAAGTGTCTGTATTAACTGTTGGTGATGTTGTATAGTAGGGTAAATCATTCCAAACATTTGTTCCATTACCAAACTTAATCTTTGAGGTATCTGTTTCTAATCCTATTTCTCCCTGTGCTAGAATTGGGTTACTGGTTGACCATGCAGAAGCCACATCTCTACGTATTTGTATTATACTTGCTCCTAAAACTATTGAACAAGACAATATAAATAATATTAAATAAACAAAATACTTTACCTTCATGCTCCTCCTCCATCTATAAGTTGCGAAGCTAAGTAAACAGAATTAGCAAAGCCACCATCTATTTCATAAGTATAATTTGTACTGCTTGTATTTATATATACACATTCAACTCCATTTGTTGTTGTATTTTGAACAGCATAACCTGAAGGGCAATCTCCTATTCTTGCTATGGTTATGTTATCTGCTGTATAAATTGGATCTGTTTCAGAATCTATAAAACCAAAGTTATCTATTTCTGTATCAGAATAAAAACCTAATGATTGTATAAAAGTTTGTGTTATATTTGCTAAACCAATAAATCCCCAATCCCAAATAGATTGTTCTGCTCCGTTTAAATCTCCTAAAGAAATATCTGCAGGAGAATTTAAATTATCCCAATAATTTGTTCTGTTTATATTGATAGAATAATTTGCTCCTTCTATAATAATATCAGGTATTGGTTCGTCTGGAATAAGATGTGGAAGATTTATATTATTAATACCACCAAAAACAAACGAACTAAATAAAAAAAGAAAGAAAAAGAGAGTTGCCCCTCTTTTAAAAATAGGAACGATTCCTATTTTACATAACACCTGCATTCCGTAGACCTCCTACTGTTAACGCAACTCCTGCACTCATTATACCTAAGGCATAAAACAAAGGAGTTAGTCCAAGAATAGTTCCAGCAGCACCAGTAACATATGAAGCATTTGTTCCTAGTGTTGAAGTTCCATTAACGTACCTTGCGTCTGCAACTCCGTCAGCTATAGGAGAAATTAAATTAACTCCTACAAGTATTACTATAAACCCACCTAATAGATTGCCTAACATTTTAATCTATGGTTAGGTTTACATAACTCCAGCATTTCTCAGACCTCCTACTGTTAAAGCTACACCTGCACTCATTATACCTAGTGCAAAAAACAATGGAGTAAGTCCTAGTATAGTACTAGCTGCACCTGTAACGTTTCCGCTTTGTGCTGAATTAACTTGATCTGCTACGGTTGGAATTAAATTAACACCAACTATGATGACAATAAATCCGCCCAATAAATTTCCTAACATTTTAATATCACCTACCTAACTTTTATTATTAAAATAAAAGTATATAAAAGTATGGTATTTTAAATTAGAATAAATAAAATATAAAACCATAGTTTTATATAGTTTAAATTTAAAATAGAATATTGGGGAGTGAGATATTTGAAAGACAAGAGGGGATGTTTCTAAATGGGCGATACAGCTTTTAATGATAATAAGGTTTCTCTTTCTTTTCAAAAATTTATAAATGTAGATTAAAATGGCAGAAGAAATAGGAGATGATAAAAATAAACAAAGTAAATACAATTCAGGACTTTTACAAATAGGGAGACTAGATAATATTTGGATTAATTGTAAAGAATATTCTGTAAAAGAAGATTATGTGGGTTGGATTTTTGAGTTAGAAGCAGGATGGAGAGAATTAAACCAAGATGCAGAAAAGAAAAGCAAAAAATACGCAGAAGGGATTCAAACTTATGATAAATTAATTAATATAAGTTTTGGTATGAAAAAAACTAACTTAGGTAATGAGTTTATAATTAAAAATAAAACTTTATTAAGAAAATATTTAACACAAAAAGAGAATTTTCTAAGAGGAATTGAAGCAGAAGCAGGTAAAGGAGGAAGTTATAAAGATGACACAGGAGAAGAGTTCGACTGAAGAATTAGGTTATTACATTTCCTCACCAATCTACAAACAAATAATTAGAGGTAGGAAACAAGTGTTGGAGAGTGATCTAGATAGAGTTTTTTGTGTTGATGGAAGAGAAGGGTTTGGTGGAAAATCAACCTTAACCTTTCAATTAGCTTATGCTTATGATAAAACATTTAGTTTAAGTAGAATTTGTTTTAGTTCAAAGGATTTTGCAAACGCTTTAAGAAATTCAAAGAAAGGACAAGCGATTGTTTTCGATGAATCTTTCAGAGGTTTGAGTAGTAAAGGTTCTATTAGCAAAGAAAACAAAAAGCTTGTTCAACTTCTAATGGAATGTAGACAAAGAAATCTTTTTATCTTTATAGTTTTACCTTCATTTTTCTTATTAGAAAAATATGTTGCTATATTCAGAAGCCAAGCTTTGTTCCATTGTTATTGTAGTAAGAAATCAATCAAGAGAAGATACTTTAAAACTTATAATTACAATAATAAGAAGATTTTATACATATTTGGAAAGCCAATGATGTCTTATTACAAACCTAAGATAGAAAAAAACCATAGATTCTATGCAAAGTTTCCTCCAACCATAAATAGAGAAGCATACAAAGCTAAAAAGAAAGCAGCTTTCCAAGATAAGGATATTGATGAACCAGAAGAACATAAATTTAAGGTACAAAGGGATAAATTACTACATATTATATGTACAAAGCAAGGTTTATCTTACCCAGATATTGCTAAGTGTTTGAAAGAGGAAGGGGAATCCCTTACAAGCTCTTTAATAGGTAAAATAGTGCGAACGGTAACCAAAAACAAGGAAAAGAAAAAAGGAATTATAATATAAAATAGTTTAACTTATGATAAAAAATAAACTATTAAAGGAGATAATAAAAAAATGATACCAACAGATGAAGAGTTAGTACAATTAGAATCAGAGTTAAAAGAATTAGAAAGTAAAAGTAATAATGATGATGCAGAATATAATACATCACCTTATCCAAAATCAAAAAGGGATATAAATCTATCAACAGTTTATAGTAAATTAAAATTCTATTTTGAAAATAAAATATCTATTAAGTTTAGATTGATTGAAAGATTAGAATATCAATTTGAAGGAAAACTTATAGAAGTAGAAAGAAATAAATTTACAATCCAACTTGAAAAAGACAAAGCAATATTTAGATGTCTTGATGTTGACCATACAACAATATGTCCTAAATCTTGTGATCCTTTTATGAAAGGAATAAGAATTGAAATACCAACTAAACTAAGAGCAAAGATATTCAAAAGAGATAACTATATGTGTAAATATAATTTTGATAAAGATTGTAGTGGTAGTAAAGAATTAACAATAGATCATATAAAACCAATTTTTGTTGGTGGTACTAATGAAGAATCTAATTTAATTACTGCTTGTAAGCATTGTAATAATAAGAAAGGAACAAAAAATATAGGTGAATTATTTGGTTAAATATTTTATAGAACTTCTATATTATTTTGATCCTTATTCTTAATCAAACCTTTCTTTTCTAGTTCACTTAGGAATTGTTTATGAATACTCTTTGGTATGTTAGCTTTAGTAAGAAAGGTACTCACATCTCTTTTCCTTAAAACATTATTACCAAACTGGCAGTTAGGTTTCAACCACCTGTTATAGATATATTGTTCAAATGCTGTAGGTTTAACCATTTTGTATCATCCCCTTTTTGTATTGTGCAATCACAACCTAGCTTCTCTTCACAAGTTTCTATTGGATTCTCCATAATTTCTCTACATGCTTCTGTGTCATGCATGTATGCATAGGTCATAAATAAAATAGAAATTATAAACATTACAGAAACTAAATCCATCTTAAAAAAGTTCTTCCAAATAAACTTTCCATCTTTGTCTTTGTATGGAAACTTAGCATACTTAGTTTTACAATTTGGGCATTGTTCCATCTTAAACTTCCATAATATCTAATTTATTTAAAGCAACTAACAAACCTGCAGTAAGTAATAAATCATTACCCCATTGAGGTTGATGTATGTAATACATTATTGCTGCTGTAAATAAAAGAGAACCAAAAATAAATATCTTAAACATCTTTAAAATTACATCTATAATTTTCATTTTATGCCTCCTGTCCCATTAAATAACATATACATGCTATAACAGGTAATGATATAACTGAAAACATTATTTTTAACTTAGTTGTATCTGTCTCACTTCCAATTGACATCTTCCAAACCATAATTAAAATTATAATCCACATAGCTCCAACTATTCCCCAGAACTTTGGATCAGTTATATCTGCTACTCCTTTTTTATTCCATTGTTTTATTTGCATTTCAATCCTCCTCACAATCTGTTAAATCATTTATACAATCATCTATATCATCTTCCAATGTATTTATTTCATCTTCTAAATCATTGATGTCATCTTCTAAATCATTCCTATCATCTTTACAGTCTTTGTATAAATCCCTGTAGTTATCATTATTATCATCTGCATAACATTCTTCAAGTAATATTTCTTTTTTGTTTAGAAGCCTTGTACATGTTGTGCAATCACCTAAGTAAACTGTAGAGGTATTGTATGTGTTGCCTATAGTTGTTTTGTTTTTTAAAGATATTACTTCTGTTTGTAGATTAATTATATCTGTTTTTAATCTGTTATTTTCTTCTATCAAAGATGTCTTAACATCTATATGTGGTTGGCAGTCATCACATACAACTGGTTCTTCTCCACCACCCCCACATCCTGCCAACCCCATTAAAAGTAATCCTATTAATACTATTCTAATTATTTTCATTTTCTATTTCCTCCATATTCTTTTTCATTTGTTTTAATCCATTTAAAGATTGCCATTCTCCAATCAATGAAATAGTTTGAATCCAAACCAAGAAAACTAAGAATATACCAAACCCCCACGATCTTGATTGAAACATCCTAACACACGCCATACTTAATCCTACAATCATTCCGATATACCCCCACAACTTTCCTTGGCTTAATTGAATAGGAGTTAATTCTTTAAATCCTTGTTTAAGATTCTTTAAGTTTTTTAAATTCATTTTCCTTTCACCTTCCTTTGAGATTGCGAACTTTCTTTACTTGTTTCCCTTTATCAGTTGCTTTGGAAATGTTCGTAATAGCTCTATTTTTTCTAAATTGTATAACCAAATTAATTAGATTTTTTATTCCTAAGTAAGTTAAATAAATCAAAGCTAATATTGGAATTAAAACACCAAACAAAGTTAGTATGCACATAAAGATTAATAAATAAACAATAAGTTTCAATGTCTTAACATAATTATATTCTGGATTTTCATAACCAACTTCAACTCCCCACCTTGCAAATTCAAAAGCTATAAATCCCATTGTATCAACACCTTTGAATATAACATTCTTTAGATGTGCCATTGATATTGTACTCATATTCCATCCAGTTATATTATCAAAATTCTCCATAGAACTATCAAATAAAGTTTCATTCCATTCTAATCTTGAAGTTATATTATAAATATTGATTGTGTTGTCTGCATGGTATAATGAACTTCCTACACCAAAACAAGCAAGAACAAATATAACTAATAACCATAAAGTTAGAAACCTCATTCTTCATCACCATATAACATTATAGCCATAGCACCATTAGTTAATTGTGTAATCTCATAACGATACCATTTCAACTTTATTCTTTTCTTCTTTAGTTCTAATTTGATTTGGTCTATTCCTTTTTGAACCATATCTTCATAAGACTTTATATTTACTCCAACTAAGTTTTGTATTCTTGCTACAAAATCCATTATGAAGTTTTTAGTTACTACTTTTGTTATTGTTATCATTTTTGTTTTCCTCCTTTATGTTCGCCTTTGTCCTCTTTTGTGAACCTTAGTTCTAATAATTGTCTTTGTGCTTTATTTCTCTCCTTTCTAAGTCTTGCATTATCTAATCTGAGAAAAGATAATTTTACTCTTAATATCTTATTCCATCCAAATACTGTAAATTTATTTATCTTTCTCACCTTCTTTTGGTTCATTAAAAGCAACCTTGTCTTTAACTCTCATTCCAATCATACCTTCAATGTTATCTATTCCTGCAAGATACATCATATATTTATGTTCCCAATAAACTCTATCTACTTTCTTA
>Ga0207997_1000599_pt1 | contig 18378 bp, 26 predicted proteins | sample AntAceMetag02UKN_FD_184777 | JGI IMG/M metagenome (GOLD analysis project Ga0207997, IMG submission 184777) | Saline lake microbial communities from Ace Lake, Antarctica - Antarctic Ace Lake Metagenome 02UKN (SPAdes) (version 2) | ecosystem: Environmental > Aquatic > Non-marine Saline and...
CCCAAAACACTCTGTGCAACAATCCATTCAGCCTCTAACTTCTTTTCTGCTTCATCCATCTATCCCCAACTCCCCTTTAATATAATCCTCATTCCTATCTTCTAATAATTTAACAACCTGGCACTCTTTCTGATAAATATCCTTAACCTCACCAGTATCTTTGGTTTGAACAGTTACCATCATACCTCATCCTCATAATCTTTAATATCAAAAATTTCATCAATAAATAATCTTTCTTTTTTTCCTGGAGTTCTTAGATCTTCAAACCAATAAAAAGTATCGTTTTCTAATTCAGAATGAAGAATCCCATTAACAAATCCAGTAGGAACTTTTTTAACATGACACTTTAACTTCTCACTAAAGTAGAACATTGCTTTCTGTTTCACTGCTTTTTTATCTTCATTATCCATTGCATTACCCCTTAACTCCAAAGAGTTATAATTATACACGATCCTTTCTTTTATATATCTTGTGTGTAATTTAATAGTAATCACACACTATTATTATTGTGGTAATCTTGCCATTGTTTCCTGCATACTCTTAACTTTCCCTTTTTTTCGTGCATCCGCCTTTCTATCCGCATTCATAATTATCTTTCCTAAACCTTCACCAAAATCTGCGATCTTATTAAACACCTTTCCTGTTTTTGTTTGGCCAAATTTTTCTGCTTTAATGTGCTTTTTTAATTTTTTAATCTCTTGATCTTCTTTACGCCTGTTTTGGATATCAGACAACTTCTTTTTTAACTCATCAATTTCATTCATTTTAACTTCCTTTTATATTTTCCTTTGATCGTATCACTCAATGCCTTGTCAATCTTTACCTTGTAGTTCTCATTTTTAGCCTCTCTAACGGCATCTTTTAACATTTGAACAGAATTACTCACCTTAAAATAATCTCTCCACTTACTCATCTTATTCTCCTTCTTCCTTGTCGTGTGCTTTTTAGTTTTAAACAACCACCTCGTCCTTTATTCGCACCTGTTCCTCTACCTGATCCATCATGTTTTGGTTTATTTTTCATTTTCACCATTATTTTTTTCCTGCCTTTGATTTAATAAGATCCTTTAAAATTTCATCATAAGTTTCTCGTTTGTATTTCTTACAGGCGTTTAAACTATCTCGGATTTCCTTGTCAATATTGATAGTTGTTCTTTCCATTTTATTCTTCCCACGATCTTAATTTATTTCTGTTACTCTCACAACCCGCATTAAAACTTTTCATTTGATGTTTTCTTTCTTGATATTTCTTACTAATTTTTTTACCTTTTTTTGCCATGTATAACTAACACATAACTCATATATAAAACTATCGCTTAAAAGAAAAAGATGGCGGGTTTCCCCGCCAATAAAAAAACTAATCTATTGTTATCATATACTTATCAATTAAGCACCACCACTCTCCATCATTCCAGATCCTCTTATTGCTGTAATAATTATCACAGTTAAAAGAATAAGAACAACCATAGCACCGATGACAATAAAGATATCAAACCAATCAGTTACGCCTGATATTCCTGCCGTAGTATCATTCATTACACCCGTTGCGGTATTTTCTGCACCGTAAGTATAGGTATAATTAACAGTTAATGATGGCCATGCATCTGATGTTGCATTGAACAAAATATTACCTGTTAATGTATAATTTCCACTACTTAATAGTTCAGTTGTGCCGTTATACATCGCAGTAATTACAGGGGATGCAAAATCTTGAGCAGTTGATGATAACGCAAGGGTATAACCCTTTGATGCGTTAACAAAATCTGCCTCTGTTATTGCCTCTCCACTTACTGTTGCTGATGTTGTAGTATATGTTGCATCTCGTAATTCTCCACCCATAAGAGCAAAGATCATTACGATCAAACCAATCACAAATAACATAGTTACAAGGGATAACAAAATTGTTAAACCTGCAACACCTTTATCTGTTTTATCATTAATTCTCATAATTAAAAATTATTGAGTATTAATTTGATTTTATGCTCCACCGCCCATCATTCCTGATCCTCTTATCGCTGTAATAATTATCACAGTTAAAAGAATAAGAACAACCATAGCACCGATGACAATAAAGATATCAAACCAATCAGTTACACTTGATATTGCCGTAGAAGTATCGTTGATCACTCCAATTGCGGTTGTATCAGTTGTTGCATCCTGTAATTCTCCACCCATAAGAGCAAAGATCATTACGATCAAACCAATCACAAATAACATAGTTACAAGGGATAACAAAATTGTTAAACCTGCAACACCTTTATCACATTTTTCAAATTTCACTTTTTAAAAACCTCCTTACAATACTTATCAAATCTTATCACCATTACTATACACACACTATTCTTCTTTAAATATTGGATGGATACACCGTATCCAACTTTAATGATCCTTATTAAATAAAATAACAGATGATATTGCCGTCAATCCAATAATTAAAGCAAAGTCCAAACCGCTTACAACTCCAATAATCCAAAACAATAACCCTATCACAAATGTTACATAAGAAGATACGGCAAACGCACCGATAAAATCTTTCTTATTTACTCTTTCATATCCCATAAAAAACATTACAAACACGGCTATCATAATCATTCGGCCAAACCAAAAGTTTGTAACCTCTGCCAAATAAGGCAATACGCTGTCTAATCCTGCCGTTGCATTTATTGTTGCGGGTGATGTATATGCCATTATGATCCCGTCCTCAAAACCCTCCAAATTCCTAATATTAAAGCAATTCCCAATATACCCAATATGATATCAACAATTAACTTTGGGATCTTTAAAGTGTTTTCTGCTATACTTCCCAATAATGTAAAAGGAGTTGTGATTAAATTGATAAATTTCTTTGCCGTTCCAAATATACCACTTGCATCATCAACATCATCAACATCCCCATCCTCAAAACTTGTCCTATACGCACTTACATTCCCCTCAATTCCACTAATTGAATTTTCATAGGCCGATAAATCCAAAGATCCATCCCCAATATCTTCGCTACTTCTCCCATATTCTGCACCCAAATCAATTGCAACATTCAGTAATAACCATGTAAAAGCACAAAACAATAACAAAGATACTATTAATTTTCTAAATCCGTCCTCCATCTAATTCTTCCCTCCCGATAATTTCCATAAGATTAATCCACCTGCAATTACTAAATAAACAATAACACTTATTCCTGTTGATAAATCCGTTACAATTAAGCCCAACGCACCAGATACTAAAAGGCCTAATGTAACATAAACAACTGTCATCGCACCCTCCGATATGGCCATTAATCCTAAACTTAATACAATTAAAAGGGTTAAGAAAATCGCCAAAGTTGATCCAAAAACAGTTGTTGCATCTTCTTCAAAATCAACCCATTCAGAGATAAGAAATTCTCCATCTTGATCAACCGATGCAAAAAATGATATGTTCCCCGCAACCTGCGGAATTGTTAAAGTAATATTCCCTGATGATCCCGTATCATCCCCTGTTTCAATAACCGTATAAGATCCATCACTTTCATATTTATACACAGTAAAATTCATTGTTGTTGATGTGTTTGTTTCATAAGTTAGTGTAACATTTCTTGTTGATGAGGAGGATGTAATTGAATACGCACCGTTATCCATAAGATCCCAATCAGTAGGGAATACTGCACCCTCTCCCGATGCCTCAATTTGAATTGTGCATGGAGTTGCTTGGCATAATGCGGTATATTCACTTGTTGTGTAAAGTAATTCTCCATCTTTTGTTATTAGAAAATAATAAATAACATCTTCTTCTACTAAATGCACAATTGTATCTCCATTCTCATCACTCTTTGCTCTCTCAACTTCTCTGAATATTCCCGATCCAATATACTTTCTCATCACATGAACAATCGCACCATCAACTGCCAAACCACTTGTATCAAAATAGTTGAATAAAAAGGATGTGCTATCTGCCGTTAGAAGATCCATAAGGTTAATATCTTCATTAATTTTATCCCCGAAGGTTTCATAAACTTTTGTGCTGTTTAATGTTCCGCTATCAATATAATAAAATTCCCAAACATGATCTACACTTGAAAAGCCAACAGTTAGATCAATGAAATATTGAGAATTATTAATTACTCCGCTTGGCAAACAAATTTGAGGGTTGTTATTTTTATTCCATGTATTAGAATAATCCAATGTAATTGAGGAATTTGTTTTTGATGTCAAAGTTAAATCTGTATCAACAGTTATAGACAAACTCTCATTCGCAACTGTTAATAATTCTTCATCCAATACGCTAAAATTAAAGATCACATCTCCATAGGTTGTGCAATTATCAAATGCTAATTCATAAACTGTGATGTTATCCGTATCGGTTGTTTCTTCTGTTGTAATTCCCGTAATGGTATAATTCCAATAATAATCTTGCACAATTCCCGTTGTGTTCCCCCATCCATCAGGAATCTCAACAACTACATCAAACTCATAACCATTCGTTCCTGCCGTTGTTGTTGGAGAATATGCCGTGCTATTCAAATAAAGGATTGCCGTTGTTGTCGGGATGCTTGTTAAATTAACGATGAAATTAAATGTTGCATCAAATCCTTCCGCAATAGGATCGGGAGTATCTGTTTGTGTTTCGGTTAGAGAATAAACATAAAGGTAATCCGTATTGCAATTTTCATTTCCAAAAGTATCATTCGCACAATAAGTTATTGTTTTATTTCCCGCCGTAGTCCATGATGTAATTGTTGTAGAGTTACAAACAATTACTGTTTGTGTTGCATTGGCCGTTGAGTTAAAATAACAACTACCGATATGATCATCCGATGCTGTGTAATTCCATGTGCTGTTAATTGGTAAAGATGTTGTTACAATATTATCCAACCCAATCGCATCTGTTATATTTGGTGCTGTTGTATCAATATAAATTGTTCTTGTTGTTGTACTGTTACTTTGTCCTGTTGTTGTATAAACAGTTACGTTATAAGTATAAGTTCCATCTGCATAACTTTGATTAAATAATCTTGTTCCATCTGTATAATTAGTTACAGTTCCATTAACATTAAAACTAATAGTATCAAAATATGTTTCTGTTAGCGTTACTTCTATTGGTAAATATGAAGTTGTTGAATTATAGTTATTTATTTCTGTGTTTGCTGTGTATTGAATATTCGGAGTTGTATCAATATTTATTTGAATTGATGAGGAGTTTGTGCTTTTACTCTCATTATCTGTTGCCTTTCCATAAATAGTATAATTACCATCGGTTAAACTTAAATCAAATAAATAATTACTATTATTTATTCCACTTGCATTACTTTGATTTAAAATATCATTAACATATAATTGAACATTAGTTAAATTAATATCATCCCATACTGTAAAGTTTATTGTTGGAGATTGTAAAGTTGTATAGTTTGCACTTGCAGGAGAATTAAGTGTTATGTTTGGGGATGTATCAAAATCATCTGTCCATGTAATTCCGTTGCTTGAATTATAAAGTTGAGTTATTTCAGATTGAGATAAAGTTCTGTTCCAAAGTCCAAATTCATCAACACGATAATCAGAAACAGCGTGGACACCTGTTCCAAAAATAAAGTTTCCAGCACTCGGCATAGTCAAAGTCGCAGACTTAGAGGCAAAAGAAATCCCATTTACCCATAAAATTAAATTACTATGGTCATAAGTAAGCATTATATGAACCCATTGATTATTGCTAATAGTTTTTGTCGCACCCACTGATACTTTTGTTGTGCCATCACAAATAATACAACCAAGAAGATTAGTTGAACTGTAAATTACACCATTATAATTACCATAACAAGGGGCTGTATTACCTAGCGTAGTTGATTGTCCATACATTACAGAATTATCTCTTCCAGTTGTAATATAAAACCAACCTCCATAACTCCAAGTAGTAAGACCTCCTAAAACTTCATCTCCTAAATCAATTTTATCACTAGATGAATCAAGATAAAAACTCTTGTCAATTTTTCCGTCAGTTCCCCTAGTAGTAGATGTTTCAGTTGCGTTACGCAAATCCATTGTATCAAGAACAGGTCCAGTTGTTTCGTCAAGTTTAAAATAAGAAAGTAATCCAGTATTCAAATTTGCTGTCCAAGTTGCCCATTCCTCAACTTCAACTCCATAAATTGTTGGAATCCAATCAACATAATCACCAATTTGAACATTTGTAAAAAGTCCAATAGTAATCATTTCATCTTTCAATAAATTAGTTGTTAGTTTTAATGTCCAAATTTCTTTTGTTTCATTATGACTTCCAATTAAAACTTGTTCGCACACTTCGGAGATAGTTCCATTAATATTTAATTTTGCATCTTTTGGAATTGAACAAATTGTTTTATAATCATTAACGACAATAGTTTCATAACTTTTATATTTTACATCAATTTCTCTACTGATAGTTTTTTCTGATTTCATATCTGTAAAACTAAATTCTTTTATAATATTATTATAATCTTGATATGCCCAAACATCAAACTCTGCTACCTTTTGATAACCTGCACCAACCTTAACATTTAATGGAGTATTCAATCTTGCTTTTCCAATATCAGCACCTAAACCTAAAGCGTTGGTAATTATTACTTCTCTTGTAATTGGATTGTAGTCTTTAACATTATCAAATTCAAATCCCATTACCAAAGGAGATAACAAAATAAACATAAATAACAAAATAAAAACACTTGAATGTTTTAAAGTTGTCTTTCTCTTACTAATAACCATAATTCACTTCCTCCGCTTTTCCCATTCTTGAAAACATTATGATCGCACCTGTGATCCCAATTATTGTAATCCATATCGGGAGGTTAAGCATGATCCAATTTGCACCTGTAAACCCTATAAATGTTCCACTCAAAGTTGCATCACTCATAAGTGTTTCATAAGTGTTACTCATCGGCACACTCACAACAATTGCGATGATCACAATAAATAAATAAGGAATAAAGAAAATTGGTTTGGTTGTTACCAAATAAGATCCAATGAAGATACTCAATATCATCCCGCCAATTAAAAACACGGTGATCCAATGTAAAGAACCATAGGTTGTATTAAGAACCCCCATCGTATTTGTTATAACTTGTGAGGCGTTATTGCCAACAGTATCATGGAGATCCATCGTTCCCATTGTTTCCTGCAATTGATCCTCTGCCTCATTTCCGATATAAATAAATACAACAGAAATTAATACAATCATAAAAGCAAATATCATAAATAAGAATAGATCTGTAAATCCTCCTTGTTTATTTTTAACCAATGGCCTCAATATCATTTTTCTCTCCTATCTAAATTAAATTTAATATCTACTTCTCCAACATTCAATAACTTTTTTTCTAATGCATCAAAATTATGATTAATTGAGATCTCTTTTGTTAAATCCCTCATGCTTATCAACTTCCCTTGTTGAATCATAATTGTTTTTTGTAAATTCTTAATCCTTACTTCAAATTCAGGAGCAACTTGCATTGGCACACGCCTTTTAGTTACCACTAAACCACCCCTTTTTCTTTTTACTTGTCATAGCAAAGGCTGTTTCTGTATCCTCACCTTTATCAATTAGTTTTTGGAAGTGTTCATTATAGGTGTGGATATAAACAATCCATGCAACACTCAAAATCATCATAGGCAATACTGCAATTGTTAATACCAAAAACATGATATGGAATATTCCTGTTAAAGCCATGCTACTTAATAAACCATCAATTCCAATTTGCCATGCACTAAAAGTAATTAATATTGCTAAAACATGACTAACCCAATATAAAATAAACTTCCCCATATAGCCATCAATATTAAATAATGCGAACAAACTTATAAATAATAATAAAACTAAAATTCCTAATAAACCAATAATTATCGTTGCTCTCCCTTCGTCAATATTAAGGCCTCCCTCTGTTAAATAAATTGATCTTGCCTTTTGACCGCCAATTGATCCATCTGTTGCTACACATTTAATTGCAATATTATGATAACCCTCTGTAAAATTCCCACTTGTAACTTTAAATCTAAACGCATTATTTGTATATGTTGGGTTTTGATGTGTTAAAATTGAATTACCTTTCATATCTAATAAACCAAAACTACAATTAACAGATTCATTCGTTAAAATTAGACCATTACTTTTATTAAAAACTTGCCAATTAAATATATGATCTTCATACACTTCAAATTGTGATTGTGTTGGTGAGAAAATCACTAATCCTGTATCAAAATCCAAACTAATATCTGTTATTGGTTTAACGGCACTTACAAAAGAAAACATTAAGAAAACTAAACATAACACTCCAATATAATATTTCTTATTATACATATTTACCCGCCACATACCGCATTGGATTTAATATTCCTCGCTGTTTCTGTTGGCCTCCACCCTGCATTTGTTGTTGCATCCCCGCACCCATAGTCTGATGTGTATATTGTTGTTGTATCATCTCTCTCAACGATCTTCTTTCCCCGCCATCCTTTGCCCTCGCATAAGATCCATAAACTAAATTAACAACATTCATTACAATTGTTGCATACTCCTGCCTCTTTTCTTCGGTATCCATTCCCATCTCCTCATACTTCATAAAAATAAAATCTGCCAACTTCTTCCCATAATCTTTCATGATCCGATTAATATCACTCATTTCATAATCACCCAAAATAATATGCCTGTTAATATAATTCTGCAACTCCAACATAATCTTCCTGATCCCCTCTTGATTGAGGGGGTTGTTTTCGGGATGAGGGTTTGCCTCCCAAATCTTCATACCATCTTGCCAAACAACAACATCACCTTTCAAAATATGTTCTGTTTGTTCTAATAAATCATTTAACTCTAATTGGTATCTTGCAATATCATCCATTCTTCCCGAAGAAAATGCGGAGGTTTGTGAGTTAGATCTTGGATCTATTTTGGTATTTACACCGCCTTGTAACTCCTCTTTCTCAATTTCGCCTATGGCTTTTGATATATCTTGATCAGAATAACCTTGCTTTTTTAGATCCTGCACATCAGATTGAGTTAATTTAACTGCCATCGAAAGTATCACCTGTATCCATTGTATCCAAACAACACATCCAATCTTTAAAAATCTTTCTTACCACTTAATTTTCACTCCTTTTCTTATTTCCAATCCTGTTTGCATCTTTTCCATCTTTTCCATCAATTTTTTAACACTTATATCTTCCGTTAATCCTAATGATCGGGAGGTAAAGTCAGGCAAAAAGGCCAACTCATTAAATCCTTTATATCCTTTCTTCTTTCTTGCCTTTGATATCTTCTCTTTTAGGAATGGGAAAATAATATTTTTAATTGGAATCTTCGGGATTTTAGGGATAGGAGGATTTGTTATTATTGGACTAATTAATGAGGGAGTTGCGATTGGTGATAGATTTAATATTGATTTTAATTCAGTTTTTAATGCAGGAGATGTTTTTAATGCGGGAGATGTTTTTAATGCGGGAGATATTTTTAAATCCATCTTCATTAAATTATCAATCTTCAAATCAGATTTAAAACTCATATCCGATTTTAATAAAACATTGTTTTTCAAAACTGCTAATTGTCCTAACTGTAAAAATTTGATTTTGGGTGAGTGAGTGAGATGTTTTACTTTAATTATATCCTTTAATTTAAAAGTTTTGATTTGTTGTGGGGTTATATCAAACTTCAATTGATTTTGAGTTACTGTTTTCATATCAAACCCTCCAAATGATTGTTCATATTGGCCTGTTCCTCTATATTTACTTATCTTAACCCCTGTATTTCTTGCGGAGAAGTCATCCAACTTATCAATAACTTTGGTTAGATCGCTTGATACGGCTTTTGTTTTTCCAATTTTTGTCGTTTTTGTTGCAATATCGTCTATCTTGTCCGCCATATCATCCACAAAAGAATAAGAAAGCGGAGTTTTTTTACCGCCAATATTATATATCTTTCCCGATGGTTTCCTCATATCAATAATCTTTTGGTATAATCTCGTATCTGCCTTTGCAAATGTGCTTGTCTTATCAAAAGGGAAGATTTTTTGTGATTGTGTTACGGATTTAATATCTTTAAACTTTGCACTATCATCCCAAAACATATTGCCAAATTTATCTTTCCCTAAATATTCATAACCTTTCTGTGTTGCACTCGCTTTACTCTTAATCACGCTAACACCATAATCATAATCTTTAAATTTAACGATCTTCCCACTTTTTAATATTGATAATCCAATCCTTGTTTGTTCTTGAAATGCATAAACAGATGATTTTAATGTAACAGGATCTTTGATCATAACCAACTTTCTTTCTATATCATAAACATCTCGGATTGTTTTTGCACCCCTTGTCTTGATCCCTAAATTTTTATCAACTGTGATAACGGGTTGCTTTGTTAAAACATTAAATTGGCCTGTCGCCTTTATTCCTTTAATATTTAAAAATCCACTTCGCCATTGTTCAATTACTTTCGGTGCGGTATATCTTAATGTTTGTGTTGCTTGTGATGGAGAATAACCATATTTTGTTAAAAGTTTATACGCCTTTTGATAATCGGTTTGCCTCCCAACTTTAAATAATCCTTTTATACTTGAAAAATAACTTTTCGTTCCTGATGTTAGTGTTTGTTTGATCCCATAACTTCCTGTTTTGAAGTCAAACGCACCACCAACTTTATATGATTTAATATTAGGCACTCCCCTATATATTGCATTACTATCCATCGTTACAAATTTCTTTGGCACTCCTAATTGTTCCCAAAACTTATTTGATAAAAGACGGCCTTTTGTTGTTACGATTGTTCTCCGTCCTGCCGATCCATATTGAGATAATTTCTTGCTTTCAAACACTATCTTATTAACCATGTTTTTATCTGTGATAATCTTATAATCTTTTCCGATTGATCCATGTGATTTATAACTTCTTACGGGTGATTTTATATTAACAGTTTTAACAACAGGCCTACCTAAATATTTATACGCACCATAACCCGCAAAGGCCAAAGATGTTCCCAATAAAACCGCACCACCAAATGCACTTGTTGGAGTTGCATCAGGTTTGAAAACTTCATAAGCACCATAACCCGCACCACCTGTCAAAACTGCAACATTGACTGCATGTGCAACTGCGGGGGAGATTCCTGTTACCGCACCATAAGTCACAACCACACCACCAACAACTGCTGTTGTTTCGATCAATTTCTTTGGAGTTTGCACTCTGCTCAATGCAAAGTCTCCCAAACCATAAGCAAATTTTTGTGATCCATATTTCCATGTTGCAACTGCAAAATCCAATGCACCAAGATTTTTTCTGCTTGTTGCGAATTTTATAGTCTTTTCATAATCCTCACCATATTTTTCTGTTAATATTTTATAACTGTCACTCTCGAGATATTTTGTCTCTGCTTGTTCGGGAGTTATGTCTCCATAGATAATATCCTTTGCAACAACATCCTCATATCTTAACTGATTTTCATCCGTGTATTTTGTGTTTAACTCATCAAGGATCGGTGCAACCTTTTCATGCTTTGACAATTTAAAAGAAACTGCATCAGTCTTTGCACCCAACCAATTTCTCCCTTTTTCGATCAGATCTGAAACACTAAACTCATATTTACTTTGCCAATCTGCTGATCCTTTTGATAAACTCAATCCAAAAGGAGTGATCACCAAATCTCCCTGAGGGATCTTTTTATAAAGATCTGCAACAAACTTTGATTCATTAAATTTCTTATAATCACGATCAACGGGGGCAGAGACAAATGTTGGTTGATCTGATTTTGTTCCTTGATCAACATATCCCGCAAAATCAGTTGTTGGGATATAAGTTGTTCCTCCGACTGTATGTGCTGTTGGTTTTGTGATAGGATTTGAATAAATGTTTTTTGTTGATCTTTCTTTGACATAATCAACATAAGCACTATCTTGTGATTGCTTGATCAACTGCGCCTCTGTGAAACCTGTCTTTGCATAAGGAGTGACAACATTTCCCGCCTTATCCTTATAGATCCCAACACTTGATCTAAAACTATAATCCTTTCCTGCGATCTTAATTTTTTGTTGTTGTGGAGCAGAGTAACCTATCTTTTTTAAATTAGTTACATCAACAGGTGCATTAATCTTATATTTACTTCCACTCACCCAATCTTTTGTTTCAGGATTATAAAAACCTGTTTGAATTGCTTGTGGTTGTCCTTTAAAACTTTCTTTAATAACCTGCGGTTTATAACCTGCATCAATTAATTCTCTTTCCTCAATTTCTTTGTTACGATCAAACTTTCTGTTTTTATTACTTGCCTCTTTCTTATTCTCCTCATAATTTGAAAGATCATCGGCGTATTGGTGAATATCATTAAAAGTAACATCTTTGTTTTGGTTTAACTGATAAACTCCCTTATTCAAACCCTTTTTATAACCTTCCCATTTTGCCTCCCGTTCTTCCAATTGATCGTTTGCCTCATGGTTTCTTTCTCTATAATCTTTTTTCGCATTTTTTCGGCCTTTCCGTTTATCTCTTGCATAAGTTTCCCTTGAAGATTGTATTTGTTGATCGTATCTTGTTTTTGCGGAGGCGATCCTTTCATTTGCATAAACAATCTTTTCTTGCACGGCAATTTTGGTTGCATCAATCCTTGCGGTTTTATCAGATCGTAATGTATCGGGAGTTGAAAACCATGTTTTTAAACTTGGATCTAAATCAGTATATTTCTGTTCGTATTCATCAATCGTTTTAATCCCCTCAAACTCCTTTTGCTTTGCCGTTGCTCTTGTTTTTAACTCGTCAAATTCCCGCCTTTCTTTTTGATATTGTTGTCGTGATTTAACTATATCCGTTCTCGTTACTCTTTGAGTTTCACCACCATTAATTTGCTGTGATAATTTCACCATGTATAACTAACACATAACTCATATATAAAATTATGTATAAACAAACATTTATATAAATAGTGTGTGTGTAATTATCATGGTTAAACAAGGAGGAGATATTGGAGGTGAGATTAATCTTGGCACAGATACTTGGAATGTGGCCGATGGTTACACAAAATTAAAGATTCTCCGTCAATTAATCATGCTTGATCGTTGGGAAACAACTGCACAGTTTGGAACAGAGGAGATTGATGAGGATAATATTTACAACAACAATCAGATAAAAAAGAGGAGAGTTGAGGGTTTAGAAAGATTACACTCAACTATTAAACAATTGTTAAGTAATGTTTTATTCTCAATGAAAAAGGATGATGTTACAAAAATAAAAGATTTAATTGGGAGAGTTGATAGTGCGGGAGAATTTATACCAAAAATGTTTGATGAGAAAGAAGATGTGATTAATCATGAGATTACTTTTGAGATCAATGAGGAGTTGTTTAAAAAGATATTGGAAATCTTATCGGATGTTAAAGAAAAATTAAATACTCCACTTAATAATGCAGGATTAATTTTTAGGCCGTCGGAAGAAGTTGATTTGGATAAAATTATGGGGAATATTATTGAGAGTGGTTAAATGGGAAGAAAAATAATAAGATGGAATGTAACAAAAATGGTTTGGATGATCCAACAGATTTTGCAAAATAAGTTTGATTGTTTTATTGTTATAGAGGGGAATAGAGGTTTGGGGAAATCAACTTTGGCGATCCATCTTGCACGGAAGATCTCAACCGCTATGAAAAATCAGGAAGTAAAAGATTATCACTTTACTTGGAATAATAGTTTGGTTTATACACAGAAAGAAACAAAACATTTTCTTCACTCATGGAGGGAAATAGGAATAGTTGATGAAGCAATCAATGTAGCATTCAATAGAGATTTTTATCAACAGGATCAGAAAGATATTATTAAATTAATCAACATGAATAGGGATCATTGTAACTTATTTATTGCGTGTGTTCCTGCCTTTCAAACACTTGACGCACAGGTAAAAAACTTATGTAAGATAAGGATCACGGTTGTTCGTCGTGGAATGTGTATTATTCAAACTCCTAACCAAACTATTTATATTAAAGATAAATGGGATACGGCAACCAATGAGAAGATTGAAAGGGAGTGGTTGAAGAAAGGTAAAACAAATCCACAATACTCACGACTTACTACATTTAGAGGCCTTATGAAATTCTCTGCGTTGAGTGATAGGGCGGAGGGGATGTATCAAAAGGTTAAGGATCGTAAAAGAAATCTCGTTGCAAAAGAGGAGATGGGAATTATTGATGATGATAAGAAAGAGAAAGATCCTGTTGCAATTATAGTTGAAAGAATGAAAGAGGGGAGGGTTAGAAATCAGGCATTTCTTGATGGGTTTGCAGAGGGGCATGGATTTGTTGCAACTACTTTCTCGGAGAAAGTGAGGAGATCATTAAAGAAGACGGGAGATAATACGACACTCTCCTCTTACTTCTGGGATAAGAAAGGAGTTAAGATAAACAAGGAGGCCTTGTGTTAGAGTTCGCACAATCCATAAGAAGTTCGCACAATCCAGCTTGGTTTACGAGCCATATATGAGCCGTACAGCCCTTCTACGACCACTTTACGCTCAAAGGTTCGCACAATCCACAAGAAGTTCGCACAATCCAGCTTCACTCTCATTTGTTACTACCCCAATGTAATAGTTGAATTATGGAGAAAAAAACAAATCTTTTAAACCCAAAGGCATTTCTTATAAGGTGCATTATAGGAGGGGTTTTAGAAAAATTATGGCAAACCAAAATGAAAAAATAGTGAATGAAGGGGGTGATATTAAAAGGTTTTTTGATTATATGAGAGATATAAAGGGCTTTTCGGATAGCACCTTGTATCAATATATGAATTACCATAAACTATTCATGGATCAGGAACTCACCCAACAAAACATCACAAAATTTCTTAACAAAAGAAAAAATCATAGTGTTGTGAGGGGTTATATGATGGCTTATTTGGGTTTTCTTGGGAAGAAAAGAGAATTTGAATTGCCAGAAAGAAAAACAGGATCAAAGAGAAAGAAATTGCCTCAACTTCTTTCCACAGAGGAGATCAAAACACTCATTGATTTTGCCTATAAAACCAACAAAAAACATGGAATGATGATTGAAGTGATTTATTATGGTGCTTTGAGGCGTTTTGAGTTAGGTAAAATCAAAGTTAATGAGATTAATTGGGAGAAGTGGTTTGATGATACAACACAGTTTTGTGAATTTAATATAATAGGAAAGGGAAAGAGGGAACGAACAGTTATGATGCATCCCCGATCTGCCAAACAAATCCTTGCTTTTCTACTCAAAAGTGATCACTTATATCCAAACATTCCTCCTGCGGATCTCCTAAAAACAATAAAGGCATTGGATATAAATTTATTTAAAATAGATGAAAGATGGATTTATGAAAAGGTGAGGGTTTTTGCGGAAAGATGTTTAAACCGATCCATCCGAACACATCAATTAAGACACGCAAGGGCAACACACTTAGAAGAAAGTGGTGTATCAATTAGGGATATTCAAAACTATCTTGGCCATGCAAACATAGGAACAACGGAAATATATTTGCACTCCGATCAATCCCACTCATTACAAAGAATAAGGGAACTTACAAAGATTTAAAAACTGAAAAATAGTAAAAACATATCACCTCCTTTTTTAAAGGCCAAAGTAAGTGATTATCTGTGCCTCACAATACGGGAGGAGTATAATCACTCGCTTTTAATTATAATAAAAATAGTAAGTTATTAAATATTTGTATCCAACTATAAGATCTTATCAATCCTTAATGTTGGCACATCTTTCTTTGCCGTTGGCGAAAAGGCCTGTGTTTTTCTAAACACGATCTTTTTTCCAATCATATCTTGTGGGCTTTTAACTTTTAATTCATCGCACTTCTTTGCATCAGTAACATTAACATCATATGTATATATTCTTTCGTTGCTCTGCAATTCTAATCTTGGCCGATTATCATCAGAGATCTCGGCATTTGTGCAAACAAATTCTTGATCTTCTTTCTCAATATCATCAACTTTTAAAAAATTAGATCCTAAAAATCCATCCCAACTTGTTGTTTTCTTTTCCATTCTTTTCTTTTCCTCCTATTGTTTAGTTATTGTCCTCGCCTTAATTGGCATGACTATAAATGGCGAAGAAAGGGGCAACCAAACTACGCCATCAGATTTTGTATCTATGATTATTAATCATAAACACTATTTAAAGATTATTATAATCAACCCGATAACCACCCTATGCCATCATTACAATAACACATTTGAGCTGTTTTCTCTGAATAATATTGGATAGGATCTTTTAAACAAACATAACTCTCACTTTTCAACCAAATAACTAAAAAGATCATAAAGGCAATCAAGCCTACGATAAGGCCGATATAAAGAATTGTAAATAAAGTTTGTTTATTTATCTTGGCCATGATTTTCTTTCTCTGTTCAATTTCACTTGGCGGTTTTTTTGCCATGATCAATCAATAGTTGTGTAATTACTTTTAAAACATCAACTTTTTCCCTTTCAATTATGATCCTTTCTCTCCTATAAATTCCATCATTTTGTAAAATTCCAACTTCTTGTTCAATTGGGTTTTCTGCAACTTTTGGAACTTCTGTAACTTTTGGAACTTCTGCAACTTCCTTATCATCATCTTCATCATCTTTAATCTCTGCGACTACTTCGGGGATCTCCTCAACCTGTGGGATCTCTGCAACGGGCTTTACTTCCTTAACAACTTCCTCAACGGGTTGTTTATTGTTGTTCATCCTTGCCATTAGTTTTTCAACATCACTCATTTTCTTTATACCTCCTTTGTAATTCGTTATAAATATATGCGATCTCTTTGGCCTGTGATACATCTCCGTATCCACGCATTAAAATTGTTTTAATAACTTCCTCTTTGCTTATATTATTCTCAATATCTTCACTCAAACTTTCAACTGCATCAGAGTTAAATGGTTTTTTCCTAACTTTATATTTAAACCAATATTTAAAATCAGGAAAGATTTTATTAAAAAATATTCGTATCCAATACACAAATCCCAATAAAAGAAAAAGGCAAAGAATTGTGAGGCCTAATTCTTTAAAAAATATTATCCAATCCATTTTTCTCTCCTAAACAAAACCATAGCAAAGGCGGGAACAACTCCCTGTATATTCGGACATTTCATATTTTCATAGGCAACGATCCGATCAAACAACGCACCAATTTTATCCGCAATATTACTCCATTGATAAAAGATTACAACCATTGAGATCGCCACAACTAAATAAAAGATTGTATAAGTTACTAAATTTCCATACTTCTCCCACCATGATTTTTGATCCGAAAACCTCTGCTCTAAAATATTACTAATCGCAATTCTTTGGGATCTCATATCTTGTTGAAGATATTTAACTCCTGCTTTTTTCATCTTCTCATCAATATCGGGGATCTCAAAGTTGATCCACTCCCCATCTTCTCTCTCAAAATAAGAATATTCATTTGGTGCGGATTGTAATGATCCAACTCCAATATATTTTTTGGCCTTTGGAACATACCACAATTTATCACCCGCCATACTAATATTATAATCCATCGCCTTATATTCTGCAATCTTGATAACCCTTGATCCTATTTTTTTATATAAAGGAATTTTATATTTCATCCTCTTTTTATTCATATACCAAAAGATTATTCCTCCGATAACACCCACAACTGCGAGGGCTAAAAAGAAAATTAATAAAGCATATCCTATTTTTCCAACTGAAAAACCCGCAAACTGACTACTCAAATTAACCGCATCAGCCATTATTCTTCATCCCTGATCTTCTCAATATGGCCACAATTACGGCATACAACAGATCTATCTTTTATTCTAACATAAGTAAAAGCACTCCCACACTCTTTACATCTCTTTTTTAGATTTTCCATTTTCTTTTAAAGTTTCCTTTGGTTTTATATTTGGATATTCGCCAAACATCTCATCAACTGTTGGCACTCCACCTTCAAATTCTCCTAAATCTTTACTCAACATTCCCTTTAACTTATCAATTCCACAAACATTCGTCAACATTCCTGATCCTGTTAAACCTGCAAATAATTTCTTTGCCTTTTCTTGAAAAGATTTTACATTGTTTTTTGCCTTTGCCAAAACTTGTTTGTTATAAAATTCAATCCAACAATCAAAATGAAAGTAACTTTCATCTTTTGTTTCTTCTTTCTCGTATGTGCCTAACAATACAAACTTATCTTCGGACAAAGTAATTTTATTATTACAATATGAGCATTTTGTCATGTGTTATTTTTTCCTCTCCATGATTAATCCACACACACACACTATATTTAAATGTTTTCATTCTTTTTGTAAGGCGAACTTCGGCTTAATATCTATTATAAAGATAATAAACAATATTCCAATTATTGATAATGAGTTAAAAAGGATACATAATCCTAATAATTCTATTGTATTCATTTTTTCACCTCCACTTCTTTTAATTC
>Ga0207997_1000600_pt1 | contig 18369 bp, 19 predicted proteins | sample AntAceMetag02UKN_FD_184777 | JGI IMG/M metagenome (GOLD analysis project Ga0207997, IMG submission 184777) | Saline lake microbial communities from Ace Lake, Antarctica - Antarctic Ace Lake Metagenome 02UKN (SPAdes) (version 2) | ecosystem: Environmental > Aquatic > Non-marine Saline and...
ACAAATGTTTCTTTAGGTTATATTCCAATAGTGTATTTCCCAACAATAGCTGATACTTTTGGTAATCATAGATTAATATTGTCAGATAATTATCTTTCTAATCAATCTTTGGTTGGGGATACTGAGGGGAAGAATAGGGATTTATTTAAAGAAGCTGTTATTAATGATTTTAGTTTTGTAATTGATATTAATCAGATGCTTCCCTTTACTAGAAGGGGTAGAATTGTTACTAATGGAGATCGTAGGATTAAAAAGAATACTTATATAAGGGTAGTTCCTACTGGAGAAATTTATTATGTTGATAGTGTTGGTAATACTTTTAGTGCCAATAATAAGGATATGGATAGGGAAACTACTATAGATGTAAGTCGGGGAATGGTAGAGAAATTTATCAAAGGAGATGTTATATGTAAAGAAAATCCAAAAAAGTATACATATTGGGATGTAGTAGATGTAAGGAGAATACAAACAACTCTTATTAGTAAGCTTACACAATTATCTGCTACTAGTGTGAAAGATACCCCAATTATTCCAATTACAAATAATACAGATGGTGCAGCTTCAGTTGTTAATTTAAAGAATGTAACCAGAGCTAATTTTGATGTTAATGAAGATGTGTTTAATTTCTTTTTAAATAGAAAACAATTTGAATAATGAATGGTGTTAGTAGACAAGTAACTTCTAATTTTTCTTATCCTATAAATAAGGGGTATATTATTGTACCTAAAAATACATCAAGGGATAGTTTTATTCAGGATTGTTATCGTAGAGAAAAGGTAAGCATTTTAGTTGAAGATGGTGGTGGAATAGTTCATAATTGTTATATATCAAGAAATGCTATTGCAGAAGTAAGTTTTCCTTTAGAACATAATGAAATTGGATCTGCTGTTATTTTTGTCTCTGAACCATTTACAGATTTTCCTATCATTATAGCTGTCATTAGTAAAGAGAATGAGACTCAACTATTAGAAGAGAATTTATTTAAAATAGTTAAGTCTTTAGATAATAATAGTGTATCTATCCTTGGAGCTGGTAAAACTGGAAAGTTGTTAATAAATGTAAAAGGTGATGAGGGTGGTAAAATATATGTGAATTTATTAGGAGAGGATAGTGAGTTTAATCTTTCCTCTATTGGTACTGTTAGCTTATATAGTGATAAGGAATTTAATATAATTTCTTCAGATAGTTTCACTGTACTTGTAAAAGATGTAGATAATGAAAAACAAATTTCTTTCAAAATTGATAAAAAATCTGGTGTTATTTATAGTGATAGTTTTGGTAATGGGTTTACTATAGATGATAGTGGTAATATAAATTTTACTCCTAATAATAAGTTTAGCTTATTTACAGGTGGAGAACCAATGGTTTTAGGTGATAAGACAGTAGATTCATTGCAAGATATAATAAGTGAATTATCTTCTGTAGCTCAAGATTTAGCAACCTTTTCTGCTACACAAGTAACAGCAGCTTTATTAATACCTGTTATGGCAGGAATGATCCCTGGATATACTACTTTAGGAACATCAATGGCTACTATAATTATCAAGTTACAAAGACTTAATGTTAAGGTTGAAAAAATTATATCTAATAAGTCTTATTTAGATTAAAGGAAAATTGGTATTTTTATAAAAATATGTTATAGTGGGGATAGATTCTACAAATAGACAATATAAGGATGCTTTATCTAGTTTAGGTAAGGGTGGCCTTAATATACTTTTTCCTAATGATTTTGAATATTATATGTTGTCATTGGAATTGGTAACTTTTGATGATAGAACTATTGATTATTTTGCCTTTCCCGTAATGCCTGAAAACATTACCAAAACAGAGTATAAAAGGATTAATATAAAAAAGGCTCAGTCATCTACTACTGTAATTAATTCAAAAGCATTTATTCCTTCAGATATAGTTATTAAAGGTAGTTTTGGTAGACAATTTAAAACATTAATATCTCCTAGTAGATTTACAGCTATTCAGTATTCTATTGCTAATGGAATGTTTAAATCATATCAATTAGATCCTGGGTTTGTTAATAAGGTTCCAGCTCAATTTCTTCCTTTTGTTAAAACTGGTTATGGTGCAGTAAAAATATTACAGGCTATAATTGATAAAAGTGATGGTATAGATAGTCAAGGTAAGAGCTTTAAACTTTATATGTATAATCCCACCTTAGGGGAGAATTATTTAGTGGTACCATCTAAAACTCCATTAGTATTGGAGCAGAATGAAACAAATAATATGATATGGGAATATACTTTGAATTTAAGTATAGTAGCTCCATTGGATGCTTTTAGTAAAGAAGATAGAACATCTTCAACTAAAATATTAGGTGCTTCTGCACTTCAAAATGTTGTAAATAGGTTTGGATCTAATTTGAGGAGGATACTGGAATGAAGATATTAGATCAATTTAAAAGTATTACGAGTTTAGATATTGAATTATTTCTAAATAATGTCAGTGATTTTATCAGTGATAATTATCAGAGTATTGTTAATTATTATACTAAGGATACTGCTATAGATGGTAATATATTTATAGATTTAGATAATTTGATTGATACTTCTATTTTGATTAATTCAGCCTTTTCTAATTTTAGGGATCAGTTAAGTTTAACAACTGAGTTTTGGAAGTTGATTGATATTTTTGATGAGGCCAGGGTTAAGTTATTAACTATTCAAAATTCTGAAAGATGGTTAAGGGCTACAAAAGATACTTTATTTAATGATAGTGTAAGTCCATCATATGTATTAAGACAACAACAAACAATAGAAAATGTATCTAAAGATTTAGGTGATACAATTCCACAAGATGATTGGGTGGATCTAGCTATTAAAAATGATCTTGAAGAGAGGGATTATGATACTGAAGGAGGTAATTTATTATATGTTAGTTATTCTAATAATGCAAGAATTCAAATCAATACAGTAGTAGCTTCTTTGCAAGGTAAGGGTGTATATGGATTGGATATTGATAAGACATTTGTTATTGATACAATTACTGAAGATTTAAAGGTCCTTACTAATGATGAAACTATTAAACAGAGTTTTTTAACTTTAATTAGTACAATGAAGGGAAGTATTCCTGAATTTACTGATGATGGTGTAGATAAGACTATAATAGGAACTAATTTAAACTCTATTCAGTTTCCTATAATTTTTAGACAGATATCTACTTTATTTCAAAAGGATGATAGATTTAAAAATTTTTCTATTATTAGTATTGATCAGCAAGTTAGTAGTGTAGAAATTGTTTTACAAGCTACTACAAGATTAGATGAGGTTCTTAAACAAGATATAGTATTATGATAACAAAAATATATACAATAGAAGAGCTAAAGGAAATCTTAGGTGAGATCTTTATTAATGAAACCACTAAGGTTAATAATATCTCTGATCAATCTGTTTTGAATGCATTGTTTTTTGCAGCAGCAAAGGTTGCACAGAAGGCTCTTAAGGATGTTGCATTAGTAGAATCTCATATATTTCCAAGTACAGCTTCTGGAGCTGATTTAGATAGGGCAGCAGCTTTATTTGGTGTAATTGCAAGATTGGGAGCTTCAAAAAGTTCTACATTAGTTAGATTAATAGGAACTTTAGGAACTGTTTATACAACAGGAGTTCAAGCATTTACATCTACTTCAGGTATAGAATTTGAATTACTTGAAACTGTTACTATTGATGCAAATGGATTTGGATATGGTAAAGTAAGAAGTGTAGATATAGGTGAAGATTCGAATATAGACCCTAATACTTTAATTAATGTATCTCCAGCTCCTGCAGGTCATACAGCAGTTACAAATGAATATATAGCTTTAGGTGGTAGAGATGCTGAATCTGATGAAGATTTTAGAATTAGAATTACAGGTCATTTTGATACAGTAGCTCAAAAAACTATTGCTTATTTAACGAATATACTTGTAACGATTAACAGCGATATTCTTAAGTTAACCAGATTGGGTATAAGTGATTCTACAGGTAATTTGGTTTTAGGTGTAACTACTCAAAATGGAATTGATCTTACTTCAGGTGAATTAATCATTTTAAGAGATGGTATTGCTCCATATTTAGCATTAACAGATATTAATAAGTTTGGTGATAATGTTAGTGTTGAATTTGAAAATGTACCCTGGACATATATAAATGATCCAACAGGGGTTGATTTTAGAGTAGAGTTAGAAGGTGGAGTAGATGTAGATGAGGTAAGAAAAAATATTCAAATTGCTATGTCAAAGTATCTGGATTTTAAATATTGGGATTATACTAAAGCAGTAGAATGGGATGATTTACTTAATATTGTAAAAACAACTGATGGTATAAAATATGTACCTGATCAGTTTTTCTATCCACAAAATGATATTGCAATTCCTTATAATAGATTACCAAGAATCAGGACTTTTGTTATGAGAGATCTTGATAATGCAATAATTTCTGATGTTAATGGGGTGATAACTCCTGTGTTTTATCCTAACAATTTATAATTAGATGGCTTCTCCAATATATGATAAGAGTGTTTTTAAGAAGTTTTTTAATGTTGATGATGCAAATGTATTGGCATGGAGGGATAATGTCTTAAATAAGCTACAGGGGTATGGAATAACACCTTTTTATGTTGATAAGGAGTCAGAGGATTTTGAAGATGTATGGCAAAGTGTTTCTCAGATATTTGCTATTATACAATATTATGCAAAGCAATTTGAAGATATTACAGCTAATTCAGAGTTATTAGAGCTATTCTTAAGGGAATTTTTTCAGAATTTTGATGTTACAGATGCTACTACAGAGGTTCCATTAATATTTGCTGATTTTTTAGGTCAGTTTCAAGATAGGGGGACTCTTGAGATTTTTGAAAGAAGTTCAGGAGTTGGAGTATTAAATGGTGAATTGCTTAGACTTATTCATAATAGTGTATGGGATGAATTCTTATTTGCACTAGTACAAGCACATGAAGTTGGATGGACTTTAGGTTTGAGCAGTCCAATGTATGCCAGTTGTTATAGAATAATGAATCTTACTAAAGCTTATGAATATGGTGTAGGGGCATTGGATTTATCTAAATATCCTTTAATTAATGATAGTGTTATTAGTCTTGTAAGTGAATATATCACTATATCAGATGGATTGTCTGTTGCTACAAATCCTTTGGTTGTTTTTGTAGGTGGTTTAGCTCCACTGATGACAACTACTACAACAGGTCCAGGACAATTTATTTTTGGAGCTGGTGGAGTTGGTTATGCTGGTATAGGAACAGAAGGGCCAGTTAGAAAGCCTATTGTAATAGATCCTAGTTTGGATTATGAAGTAAGTTTTAGGATTATACAAAATGATATAGTAAGTAATGATTGGTCATTTGGATTAAGATGTTATGATATAAGTAGTGTTGAAATTGGATCTTTAAGTGTAAAATCTGGTATAGAATTAAGATGGTTTATAGAGAATTTTTCTTCTGGAACTGCAGATAATGAATATTGGGTAAGAGGAGTTATTTATGGAATGGATACAGCATTTTTACCGGATAATAAATTAAACATTGGTTATGGAGAGAATCTAAAATTCAAATCAGAATGTAATCAGGTTGTGCCAATGATTATTGTTAATAATGCAGGATCAATGGGAGCTGGTGATACAGTGAAGATTAGAGACTTTAAATTTAAGCCTAGAAGGTTAAATCATTCTCTTGGTATGTTAGGTGCTAGAGGATTAATTGAAGGGTTTATAGAAAATAACAGTATACATACTGATGATAGGGCCACAGAGATTATAGAACATAAATTAATCCCTTATAATTCGTTTACAAAAATTCAATATATTTAAAAGATATGAGCCAGTTAAATTTTTCAAGAAACTTATTTTTAGAAAAAGAAGAGCTAGAAAGGTTTCAATTATTTCTTCAGGAAGGGGTAGCTAATAAGCTATTTTTAAGAAATACAAGTACATGGGGAATAGTAGATGATAGATCCTTATCAGGTGGAAGTTTTTTAATAGAAGCTGGTATTAATCCTGGAACTGTAAAAATATCTGCAGATAGTTATGCTGTAAATAATCTATCTCAATTGATAGTTCAAAAGGCTATTGATAATATAGATGTACCAGCTGATGGGCTTTATTATTGGATGAAGATAAGTAGAAAAGTATCTAAATTTGAAGAAGGTACAGTTACTGTTGATTTAAACGGTACTTTAACAGGCACAGGAACACTATTTACAGATGTTTTAAGAGGTAGTGCTACTCTTCAGGTACCTACTAAGATAAAGTTCTATAAGGCAGGTGGTGCAGTTAATTCAGATATTTATGAAGTAGTAAATGTTGGTAATGATGATACAGCTTTATTAACCGGATCTTTTACTCCAGAGGGTGGACTTAAATATATTGTAATTGGTACTTATACTTTAGGTGAAACTCTCACAGTAACACAGGAAGAAGGCTTGTATGACTATGATGCTACTGATATTGAATATATAGTTGAAACTGTTGTAGATACTGAGCCAGTTGGTAAAGATCCTAATGTGGAATTTTATGTAGCTAGAGTTGTTAACCATGCTGGTGTTGTAACAATTGTAGATAAAAGAACAGAGTATTGGACATTTTATTTAGAAGGGGCTCTTTTAGCTGCAAATAATTTAAGTGAATTAACAGATATAGTTATTGCTGCAGCAAATTTAGGTGTGTATACTCAAACTCAAATTAATACTAAGTTTAGTAGAGGAGCAGGGAATGGATTAGCTATAGTGGCTCCAATTAATGGATGGATAACAGGTGGTCAAACATTATATTGGAAAGATATAAATGGAAGAGTTCATTTGTCTGGGTTTCTTAATAATATTATTCCTTCTGCTACAAATGCAATAGCATTTATTCTTCCAGCTACACATAGACCATTGCAAACTAGAGGTTTTGCTTTAGCAGTATCTTCTGGAGATACTGTTGTACAAGCATATATAAATTCTGCTGGAGAATTTATTATTCCTTCTTATACAGCGTCTACATTAATTTATTTAGATGGAGTTAGTTTTGAAATATTTTAGATTATGATACTATACTTAACATTGACAGCTGGATATGATGAGGCTCAAAGTTCTCCTCAAAAATCACTTGGAGGATATAAATCTTCTAATTTTATAGATAATGATATGTTTGGTAATTTCTTTACTGATATTACTCAATATACTATTGGTCAAAATAGGAATGAATATATAGGATTAATTCTTAAAAATACAACTGGTGGAGCTATTACTGGAGCAAAGATATGGACAGTAACACCTGCTACTTCTTATTCTAAAATAGAAATTGGAGTTCAATTATCATTATCAACAGATGCTGATGGTAATAAATATATGGAGTATGTTCAATCTATAAATTCTAAACCAGTACAGCCTACTATAGCAGAACGTGAATTAGAAGGTAATGCTTTAGCTATAGGAGATATGATAGCTGATGCAGAAGTTGGTATATGGATTAAAAGAAGTCTTTTAATTTCTGTTATAGAAGCAGATCAAGAGGATCTTGTAGAGAGGTCAGGAGATGCTCAAAGTTTATATCAAGAAATAGTAAAAGGGACTAGTGATTCTATTGAAGTTAAGATAAGTTATTCTTAATTAGACTTAATATAAATAACAATTATTTTCCTTTATTTTTTGGTGGTAAAAGTATAATAGTTATATTTGTGTATGAAAACATTCAGTACAAGAATATTTATATTAAACAAAAAGCCATGAAAACATTTAGTAAAAAACTCAGAACAAAATCAGGTAACATTTTAAAAAGTTATGTGAGTGCTTGGAAAAGTTCAATTAAAATAGAAAATAGAATCTATCCTAAGCGTTACCGGGGATCAGGTCGATTTATAAATGTAGCTGACTATTCTGGCTATATCATTTCAATGCTAAAGGATTTAGGCTATAAGTTTTTAGAGGGTAATGACGCGCCCAGAGGTGGCGCACAGGGGTATTATATTAAAGTATCGAAAATAGCTTTGGATACACTTATTTCCAATATGGACGTGTAAAAACTAACTACCATGACAAGAACAATATTAACCTACCCCCATTCAAGGCACCTATTTTCACGGAATGAATTTAAGCCTTTTGTGAATAAGTATTTTAAGGATGTTAAATTTTTAGGTTGTAATTCAGGTAATTATTTTCCATCTATTAGTGTATCTAATTGGAATGAGGTAAAAGATATTCTTTTTAAATCATATAGACCTTTAGAAATTAAGGAGGAAAACAAATGATAGATAAATATATAAAGAAGGCACGTGAAGAAAATTTTAAAATGAAACGTATTTTGGGATGGTTTTTAGATTATGCTGAAGAAGATGACTATCTTATTAAAGAGAATGGTGAAAAAACTTAGGTAACTATATACAAGTTTACACTAAATAATTTGGTTATTGTGTAAATACGTTCTATCTTTATAATGTAATCAAAACATAAAAAGATGATTAACAAGGATTTTAATTCAATAATAGAGTTACTTCAAGCTTTTCCATATGAGCAAACTTGCATTGATCATCTTGAACAACTTCGCTGGAATGGTCACGTAGTATCTCCTTTTGATCCAAATTCTAAAGTTTACAATTGCCAAGGTAATAAATACAAGTGTAAGAATACAGGTAAATATTTCAATGTAAGAACAGCTACATTGTTTGATAACACAAAAGTTAAGTTACAAAAATGGTTTCTTGCTATCTGGTTAGTTACTTCACATAAAAAAGGTATTAGTTCATTACAGTTAGCTAAAGACATTAATGTAACTCAAAAAACTGCATGGTTCATGCTCCAGAGAATTAGGAATTGCTTTGGTGTTGAAAATAATAATGAATTAGGAAATGAAGTCGAAGTAGATGAAACTTTTATAGGTGGGAAAAATAAAAACCGACATAATTCAAAAAAAGTTAAAAACTCACAAGGTAGAAGTGTTAAGGATAAGACTCCAGTTGTTGGAATGGTTGAGCGTAGTGGTAAATTAGTAGCAATTCAAACAGAAGATACTAATCTTGAAACTTTAACTTATGAAGTGGCTAAAAGAGTAAAGGTAAATGCCTCTGTATTTACAGATGAATGGGTAGGGTATAATAACCTTAGTAAGATTTATGATCATTTTGTAATTAAGCATAAAGCAGGTGAATATGTAAGAGGAATGATTCATACCAATACCATTGAAGGCTTTTGGAGTTTATTAAAAAGAGGTATTGTTGGTATCTATCATTTTACATCAAAAAAACATCTACAGAAGTATTTAGATGAGTTTGCATTTCGTTATAATACTCGTAATATTGAAGAGAATGCAAGATTTAATATTATGCTTTCCAATACAGAAAATCGTTTAACTTATAAAGAATTAATTAATGACTAAAAATAAATTACCTAAAGTAGAATATAAAGGTCAAATTGAAATAGAACCTTTTAAAATTTCTTGTGCTGTATTAGATAATGGAGAAAGGATTTTAGTAGATAGAAGTTTAGCAAATGCATTAGGGATTAAGGGAAGTGGTGCATATTGGCAAAAAAAGAAAGATAGGAAAGGCGCCATGCTTCCAGAATATATTTCGGCAAATTATTTAACACCTTTTATTGATGATGAAATTAATGAAAGGCTTTCTAAACCAGTTATGTATCTTGATTCAGATGGAGAAGTTAATGAAGGTATTCCAGCAAAAGCACTTGTTGATATTTGTGATATATGGCAAAGAGCTGATAAAAAAGGCGCTTTAGATAATAAGCCAAGTGCAAAAAGTGCTGCTGAAAAAGCTTATATAATCTTTAAGGGGTTTGCTAATATAGGTATTACTGCCTTAGTAGATGAGGCTACAGGGTATCAATATGACAGGGAGAAGGATGAACTTCAAAGAATATTAAAGCAATACATTAGTGAAGAATTACTCCCATGGCAGAAACGATTTCCTGATATATTTTACAAAGAACTTTTTAGGTTAAATGCTTGGAATTTTACGGTTAGTGGTATAAAAAAAAGACCAGGAGTTATAGGTACATGGACAAAAAAATTAATTTACGAACAATTGCCTGATGGGGTTTTGGTTGAATTAGAGAAGAATGTTCCAAAAAGTGATTCTGGATATAAAATAGTAAGATTACATCAATTATTAACTGAGGACATTGGTAACCCACATTTAATGGCGCAAATTAATCAAATTGTAACTTTATTTCAGTTGTCAGATAATATGCAACATATGTGGCAACAATTTGAAAAATTAAAGTTAAGACAGAGTGGACGGCTTGAATTACCTTATAATTTTGATGAAAGGGGATATACAATTGAACCAACGGATGAATCCCAACTTTCAGATTTTAATAAAAAGTTAAAGAAAGGATTAGACCATAACCCTAAAAAAAATAAAGATGAATAATAATTATTCCTATATTTTTACATTACTTCTTATAAATGTAGGAGAAAGATTGACATACAAACAATTAATTAATGCTTAAACAATAAAAATTCTAATAGATATGGAATACGAAAAATTCATTCAGATATTAGGGTTTTCTCCTAAAGAAAATACTTCTGGCATTTATCATAAGAAATATGTTAAGTGTGATAATTATAGTATTGAAATAGATTTTAAAAATAAAAACTTCAATTTTGGAGATAAAATAAAAGCCGAAAGTAAAACCACTCAAAATTTTTCTCAAGCAGAAAATTGGGTTATTGTTGAATGTGTTAATAGGTTACTTGAAAAAGGATATCAACCTCAAAATATTATATTAGAGAAGACATGGAAAACTGGACATGGAACAAGTGGTAGATTGGATATTTTAGTTACCCATAATAACAATTCCACCTATTTAATGATTGAATGTAAGACTTGGGGTATAGAGTTTGAAAAAGAGTTTAAAAACATAGAAAAAAACGGTGGACAACTCTTTACTTATTTTCAACAAGATAAAGATTCAGATGTAATAATGTTGTATGCTTCTAAATTAGATGGAAAAGAAATTAAGTATAGAAACGAAATTGTAAAAATTGAAGAAGATTATAGGCAAGCAGGAAATATAAAAGATTTTTTTGAACGTTGGAATAAATTACCAAAAGCAAATGGAATTTTTGATTATTGGGCATCTCCATATGAATTTCAAAGCAAAGCATTAACTAAAAATGATTTAAAAGATTTAAAGCAAGAAGATAGTAGTTTTATCTTTAATCGTTTTTTAGAGATATTGAGGAATAATGTTGTTTCTGATAAGTCAAATGCATTCAATAAAATATTTACTCTTTTTTTGTGTAAGATCGTAGACGAGAATAGGAATGATGATGAACAATTGCACTTTCAATGGCTTGATGGGGAAGATAATCATATTTCTTTCCAAAAACGTTTAACAGATCTTTATAGAAGAGGGATGAAAGAGCTTTTAGAAAAGAAAGTGATAGACGTAAGTGATGATGAATTTGATGTCCGATTTCAACAAGTTCAAGAACGATATCGGGATGAGATTAAAGATATTTTAACTGAAATAAGACTTAAAAAGAACAACGAATTTGCTATAAAAGAAGTATTTGATGATGCTTCCTTTGATGAAAATGCAAAAGTGGTAAAAGAGGTTGTTGAATTACTTCAAGTATATCAACTAAGATATAATTATCGGCAACAATTTTTAAGTGACTTCTTTGAATTACTATTAACCACAGGATTAAAACAAGAATCAGGTCAATTTTTTACTCCTGTGCCAATTGCTCGATTTATTATAAAAAGTTTACCCTTACAAGAAATTACAAAAGCAAAAATTGAAGAAGGAAATAAAAATGACTTGTTACCTACAATAATTGACTATGCAGCAGGAAGTGGGCATTTTCTCACGGAATCAATGGAGGAAGTTCAGAAATACATTGATAATTTAGACGCAAGTAGTTTTAATCCGACAACCAAAAAATCTATTAAAAAATGGAAGGAAGATCAATTTGATTGGGCAGAAAAGTATGTTTATGGAATTGAAAAAGATTATCGCTTAGTAAAAACTGCTAAAGTAAGTTGTTATTTACACGGAGATGGTTTAGCGACAGTAATTCACGGAGATGGCTTGGGCGATTTTGCAACTTCAACCGAATTCAAAGATTTACTTAAAGAAACGAATAGAACCTATCCACAAGACAATAAACAGTTTGATATTATTATTTCAAACCCACCTTATTCTGTTTCAGCGTTTAAAGGATTAATGGATGAAGAAAAATCTAAAAAAGGATTTGATTTATACGATAGATTAACAGACCAGAGTTCTGAAATAGAATGTTTGTTTATTGAACGCACTAAACAACTGTTAAAAGATGGTGGTGTTGCAGGAATTATTCTCCCTGTAAGTATTTTAAGCAATACAGGGATTTACATGCAATCACGGGAAATAATCTTAAAATATTTTGATATATTGGCAATTGCCGAAATGGGTTCAAATACATTTATGGCAACAGGAACAAATACAGTTACCTTATTTTTAAAACGAAGGAATAATGCTGATACCTTTAATATTGAGGAAGCAATAAAAAAGGTCTTTGTAACCATACAGGACGTAACTATTAATGGAATAGAAAAGCCATTAGAAAAATACGTTTCTCATGTTTGGGACACTATTTCAGTTGATGATTACAAAACTTTATTACAAAAATCTCCAAACGATAAAGTACAACAACACGAATTATATATTGAATATAAAAAGAAAATAAAGGCTAAAAACGAACAAAAACTTTGGAACAGCATTTTAGTCATAGAGCAAAATAAATTGCTGTATTTTATAATTGCTTATCCACAAAAGTTAGTCTTGATAAAAACAGGAGAAAAGAATGCTGAAAAGCAATTCTTAGGTTATGAGTTTAGTAACCGTAGAGGAAGCGAAGGTATTCATCCAATACAAAGAAGCAAGACTATTGATGAATGTACTCAGTTATACGATGCTGATACCTTTACTAATTCCGAAAAAGCAAGCACTTACATTTATAAAGCTTTTAACGGAGAGTTTGATTTAGACTTGCCAGAAAGTTTACAGAAAAATATTAACTATAATAATTTGGTAGACATGTTCACTTTTGACCGAGGTGATTTTGACAAAAACATTTCCTTAATAGTTAAAAAAAAAGTAAAAAGTAAATGGGACATTGCTATATTAGGTGAGATTTGTGACGTAAGAGATGGAACTCATGATAGTCCAAAATTTGTAAGTGAAGGATATCCTCTAGTAACTTCTAAAAACATTACGAACAACATTCTAGACTTTTCAAATACTAAATTAATTTCAAAATTTGATTTTGATGATATTAATAAGCGTTCTTGCGTAGATAAAGGAGATGTTCTTTATGCTATGATTGGCACCGTTGGCTTTCCTGTTATTGTTGAAACAGATGAGAAATTTGCAATAAAGAATGTCGCACTATTTAAGTTTAGAAATAATGAAGTCTTGATAAATAAATTTTTAAAAGAACTGCTAAACTTTGAAATCATTAAAAATCAGGTTGAATTTGAAACTAAAGGAAGTAGTAGAAAGTTTGTGTCATTATCAATATTGAGAAATTTAAAAATCCCTCTTCCACCAAAGGACATTCAAGAAAAAATAGTAGCTGAAATTGAGTTGTTGGAAAAGCAAGATCAAAAAGCAGTTGATGAAGTTGAAGAATTTAAACAAAATATCGGAGCAATAATTGCGCAACTAAATTCGAACAAAAAAGTTACATTGGATAACATTTCAGAGAACCTAGATAGTAAAAGAAAACCTGTAACTAAAGGTTACCGAGAGAATGGTAAATACCCATATTATGGAGCTTCTGGTATCGTTGATTATATTTCTGATTTTTTATTGGATGATACTGTTTTACTTATCTCAGAAGATGGAGCAAATTTAAAATCAAGAGTCTCTCCAATAGCATTTACTGCGAGTGGAAAAATTTGGGTTAATAATCATGCACATATCATAAAGTTTAAAGATATGGCAACACATAAGTTGGTTGAATTATACCTTAATCAAACAGATATTTCTAAACATATTACTGGACAAGCGCAACCAAAATTAAATCAGAGTAATTTAAACAATATTAAGTTCCCACTACCAACACTCAAAGAACAACAAAATACAGTTCAACAGATCGAAAAGATTGAAAAGAAAATATCTGATTTAGAACTTGAAATTGAATTGATACCTAATAAGAAAGAATTGATTTTAAATAAATATTTGAACTAATGAATAAAATAAAAAACAAAAGATTAAATAAAATTTAGTGTAAACTTGTATATAGTTACCATAATTTTAATTAAAAAAAATTGGGTGATTAGCTTAAGGCTTCAGAGAAATTTGAGGCTTTTTCTTTTTATAGTAAATATAAAATTGTTACTTTTATGATCTGATTAAATAAATAAATTATGACACAAGAACAGAATGATACACTTTGTATTTTACGAGAAAAATGTGCGATTTGGATGAGTAAAATGGAAGCATCAAAATTTTTTGAAAAAAAGCTTGGTAAAACTAATAAACATATTATTGAGTACAGGCTTAGTTTAAATGATGATTTAATAGAATTAAGTAAGGCACAGATTGAGTGTGAAAAATGTGGAGCTTTAATATATTAATTAATGAAAGTAGAAAACAAACAAATATTAATTGAAATATATGAAGAAACTTTTCGCAAAGTTTGTAATGATCCTCACTTTACTCTAAAGCTAAATGATAGGAATCTAGCATCTATAAATAATTTCCTAAAACTATTAGATAAAGATTATAAAGGATCTATTGGTAGAAATTTTATAATTGAGTTTATTATATTTCAATTTGTTAGGTTAATTCCTAGATCAACTAAATTTGGAAGAGGTGTTATAAGGTTCAATTGGGTAATTGGCCCAAAAGCCATTAAGTATTGGAAAGAAAGAAGGGAGAATTATATCTATTGGAATAGTCAATTTAAAGTAAAGTATGGTTTGGAGCTTACTCAGTTTGAAAGTGTAAGAGATCCTGATGAGTTTAAAAAAGCAGAGAGAATAAGATTTAAAGATAATGAATACCAGGTTTTACATTGTTATGAAAACAATCTTTATAGTATGAGGAGTAAAGAATGTCTATTTTGTAAGTTTAAAGCAGATTGTATTGAAATATATAATATGGAAAAGATAAATGAAGCATTTATAAAACAAAATGAAGTATGAAGAAAAATCATGTAAGGGAGAAGGTTGTGGTAGTCATTATATCATTAATAAACATTTTTGGTTGTGTGATAGGTGTAACCAAACTAGATTAAGCTTAAATAAGAGGTCAAAGAAGCCTTTTATTGTAATAAAAAAGAAAAAGAGTACATATGTATATAAAAGAAAAACAACAGGTGAGAGGGCTTTATTTTTAGAAATATGGGAGGAAAGACAGGATGAGAATGGAAATAGATTTTGTAAATTTTGTGGAGAACTTTTAGAGCAGGAGCCACATACTTATAATTTCTCTCATAGAAAGGCTAAAAGTTTAGATGAAAGTGGAAGGTTGAAAAAGAAGAATATTGATTTAACATGTTTTGAATGTCATTTTGAACATGAATTTGTTGGTAAGAAAAATAGAAAAAAGAATATATAATAAAAGGATATGGAACGTAGTATACATGGTTTTTATCTTGTTGATGCAGTAATGAAAATAGAAGCAACTTTTAGACAATTGAAAGTACATGATGATTTAGCTTGGGTAAAAAAACATGGACATACTATTGAAGAACTATATAGAGTAGTAAAAGTTGGAGAAAAAGTAAAATGTAGAGTTTATAAAAAGCAGAGTTATTTTTTAACTACACCATATTATGATGTAGAAACATATGATGATTATCATTGTGGTATTTGTATTGATAGTATAGAGTTACTTGAGGATATAGAATTTATTAAAGAATAAAAGAATATATGACTGAATATTTAAAAAAGAGTGCTGAGAATTATAATAAATTGACTGAAGATGAATTATTAATTCATCCAATGTCAAGTATAGATGGTGAGATAATTACTGAGCTATATGAGATATTTAAAAAGATAGGTGTAGATGATGTTGTAAAGGCATTAAAACAATATAAATATCTAAAGGATGATGAAATAAGAGATAAATTACTACAGTTTAATACTGATAATTCAGACATGTCTAAATTGTTATTTGGTATGGTGGATAAATCAATAATAGATGATTTGATAGCTGAAGCAGTAGTTCAATTTAAAGAGGATCAGAAGCAACTTCTTATTGATTTTGAAGGTAAGATATTAAGAGTAAGATACCTTAACTCTGTAGAGAAAAGAGATTCAAAATATTTTGATCAAAATACTGGTGGAATAAAAAATAAATATCAGATAATAATAAATTCGACAAACTCAGAGAGTTCTGTAAGAGAATATTCTAATTATGTTTTTAGTTTTGATTTTCGTGAAGATAGAGATGGTGGATATGATCATTTAAAAGCTCTCTTAGAGTGTACAGGTAAGATTCGTTTTTTAAGTAATAATATAAATGATGGATAATGTAGTATTAACTAGGGTTAATCGGGTTGGAATTTTAACTTGGTTAAATGAAAAGTTTACAAAGAAAAATGGTAGTAAATTTACTTATTCTGATGTGCAGGGTTATACTCGCAGAGGGTATTTACCAGGTAGATTAGGACATTTTACAATTGAAAAAGATAAGGAATTATCTCATTTAAAAGTATATAATATAACTAAAGGATAAAAAATGGAATTTAAAACAAATTTTGTAGTATTTGATACTGAGACTTCAGGTTTATCAAGTGAAAAGCATGGTCTAATGGAGATAGCTATGATAGCTTTTAACTCTAAATTAGAACAAATAGGGACTTATGATTCATTAATAAAGCCCTATGGTAATTATGAAGTAAATCCATTTGCATTAGAACATAATGGATTGACTATGGATCAGATTGAAAAATCTGGTAAAGATTCTAAAATAGTGGCAAAGGAGATTTCAGATTTTTTTACTAAGGTAAAAGTTCCAGGTAGAGGTGGAAAACCAATTGTATGTGGTCATAATGTTGATAAGTTTGATATTCCCTTTCTTGATACTTTTATGGATTTTAATAAGAAGGATTTAAGTAAACTTATTAATATTGATTTTACTATTGATACAATGTGGTGGGCTAGAATCATGTGGCAGGAGTCTGAGAATTATAAGTTAGGTACTTCATGTAGAAATGCAGGTATAGAGCTTATAGATGCTCACAGGGCCATGAATGATACTAAAGTGACTGCTGAATTGGTAAAGTTTTTCTTAAAGAATTTACGTGGTATTGGTAATGTTGGTCAAGAAGTTAAATCTGAAGATAAAGGTTCTCCTAGAGAGAAACATAATTTTGATTATTAATGGCATATGGTATAGAGTCAAAAAACATATCTTTTGAGGGGTGGGATAGGGTCCATGAATATTCCTATGATATTATTAGGAATTTAGATACAAATTCTGTTGATGAAATTTTTTCTGGATCTGAGAGTGATATAAGTTCACTTTTTATATCTATGACTAAGGTTATTCATGAAGTTGTTAATCTTAGCCAAATAACTTCTCCAGGGAATTATGCTTTTCAGTCATTAGCTCATTTTGAGGCATCTTTTGAAGATTCTTTAAGGATATTGTCATATAATTATTTTAAAACAGTTTGTCTTCCTAATTTTAATCAAGGATATAGAAATGTTGAATGGGGAAATATGGTTCAACTTTTAGATTGGGTTGGTTTTTTATGTCAAAGAGGGAGTGGAAAAAGTTATGAGTTTTGTTATGCGTGGCCTTTATGGAGATTGTATTCTTATAGAAGACCTAATTTTTTAGAAGTAGATACAATAGATAATAAAAATAGGAAGGATACTGTTCTTATTACAAATGAAAGTAAGTTAGGGAAATTACATCTTTCAAAGGTTACTGATGAAATTAGGCTGAATGATATCCTTAGAGAGAAGCTATTACCTGATAGAGTAAAGGAGTTAGGAATAGAGAAGATAGAGTGTAAAAATGGTGCCAAAGTAGATTTAAGGACTTTTGGTAGCTTTATTAGAGGGCTTCATGTTGGTGGTGTTGTAGTGGATGACTTTTTAGATAAGTCAGCACTATATTCACAAGAACAAAGGGATAAGTTTCATGAGGTTTTTTATGCTGAGATTGTAAATATTGTAGAGCCTGGAGGTAATTTAATTGTTTCTGGAACTCCATTCCATCAAAAGGATCTTTATAATGACCTGCAGGAGGACCCTAATTTTAAGATGTTTGAATATCCAGGGATTTTTCCAGACAGTAAGATATTAGCTCCTGATAGATATAATTATAAGGATTTAATGACAAGGAAAGTTTCTTTAGGTACTATTGTATTTGCCAGAGAGCACTTAGTAACTCCTATTTCAGATGATTCATCATTATTCCCTTGG
>Ga0207997_1000601_pt1 | contig 18368 bp, 18 predicted proteins | sample AntAceMetag02UKN_FD_184777 | JGI IMG/M metagenome (GOLD analysis project Ga0207997, IMG submission 184777) | Saline lake microbial communities from Ace Lake, Antarctica - Antarctic Ace Lake Metagenome 02UKN (SPAdes) (version 2) | ecosystem: Environmental > Aquatic > Non-marine Saline and...
CAGGAGCACCAATGTTAAATGTTAATGAACCACCATCGTAATCTACAACAGCACCTGAATAGTCTAAATATCCACTAGCTCCAGGGTCAGAACCAGCAGCGTAAGTACCACCAACAGGTAAAGCCCAAGTATAATTAGAAGTAGCACCATTAGCCGATATATTTGGAACCCTAAAGAAATTAGTAACTGATGTGCTTGTAGCACTTAATTGAGCTGTGATATATGTTTCCAAATCTCCTGAATTCATAAATCCAATAGTAGTGAAAATAATAGTAATATTTTCACCATCGTGAACACCACCTGTTACAGCAGCGGTAGCCCAATCAAAGTTATCTGTTCCTAAAAGTCCACCAATTAGAACTTGGTCTGCAACTGTTACTTCTTGGATAGCACTTAAAGAACCTGGGGTGAAATACATTCCATCATTATAGTCAACTGCACTAATAGTTAAATAAGTCAGAGAAGTTATAAAGTCACCACCACCACCACCTACTGCATCAGCAGCAGTAAAAGTTAGATTGTTACCAACTCCAGCAGCAGTAGTAGCTGAAATAGTCCCATCGTGATTTGTAAAAACAATATTACCAGCACTATTTGTTAAATCTCCACTCATTCCTAAAGTAGTAACTCCACTTAAAGCACCAGCTATTGCTAAATCACCATTAGTTGTAAGTGTTCCATCAGAATGAGTAATTGTTTGATTACCATTATTGAAGTTTATAACTCCACCAGATGCTAAGAACAGATCAGAGAACATATTAGTCCCATTACCCAAAGCCAAGCCGTCTGATGTCTGTGGATATAAATCAGTTCCATTTAAAGCTAATTCAATATTACCATCAACAGATAGAAATATGTCATCAGCTGAAGTTAATGTAATATCACCTGTGTCAGCAGTAATACTAAAATCACCATTAGCGTCAGCACTCAAAGCCAGTTCTACCTGAGGATCACTCGTTTGTGCTCCTTTAATCATTGTTAATGTTCCTGTATCAGCAGTTGCTGAACCAAAAACAGAACTCCCTATATTGGTAATATCATGAGTCCCCATATCTAAATCGCCAGAAGAAACACCACCGATAGTTATATCAGTGACATCAATATCTGTAAACCAACCTTTAGCGATACGTGTAGTAGTATCACCAATTTCCCATGATGAATCTCTTAAAAAAACATTGCTGCCAACCCTATAAAAGGGAGAATCTTCTTGAACATTTGTTATACCAGCAGCAGCAAAAGTAATACTTACTAATGATAGAAATAATACTACTACTACTAATAATTTTAAAATCTTTTTTTTCATATTTTTTTTATTAATTATTACCACCACCCTTCGGTAGTTTCGTATGTTAAAATTAAGATTAAACCATCTGATAAAGTTTTATTAGCATTAGCACCAGTAAGTAATTCAGCACCATTAGGAGCTATTGTTATATTATTAGCAGAACTTCCAGTATTTATTATTCTATAATTAGTTCCATCAATTCCAGCAGGTAAGTTTACTGTTACTGCACCACCATCAGTATCTACAAATATCTCGTGGTCAGTTGCTAGGATTGTGTAAGGACTAGCTGTATTTATTATCCTAGTAGTCTTATGTATTCTTCCAGAAGTAGTAGTTAAAATCCCACCCAATTTTGATGGTGCAGTACCATCGTGATAGATAGCATAATCAACACCAACATCATCTTGCAACCTTAATAGTGAAACAGTACCGCCAACAGTTCCCTGACAATTAACTCTCAAGAACATTCCATTTACATCACCAGTAATCTCGTGTCCTACACTCTGGTCTATTCTTGAAGTATAACCCCTAACCCATCCGTAAACTTTCCCACCAGTAAGCTCTAAATAAGTTGTGTTACCAATAAGAGGTTCTGGATTTAATCCAGTACCAATATCACCGTCTTTATGATAAGTGTTACCTCTCAATGCTCTAGTAGCTCCTATTACTCCACCAGCTTGGTCGTATGTTAAAGAACTTGTTATACCCTGAAAATCTGCTGTTTCATCAGAAGCTCCACCAGTTTTTCTTAAATCAATATTGAAACCATTGTAAGTATCTGTAAATTCTAGCGTTGTATCATAGACCTCTAAACCTTGGTCAAAACGCAAAAGCCTTTCATCTTCCATCCAAGTAGCAACTATTGTATTACTTTCACCTACAAAGGATAAAGTATAATCTACACCAGCCGCACCTATTCCAATAGCTATATTATTATAAAAAGAAATATCTCCATCTTGTTTTATTTCTAAACGGTCAACAGCTATGTTTGTTGTGTTTGGAGTAGTAGCTAAAAATAATGATGCACCTCTATCAGAAGTAGTCCATGCTTCTGTTGCATTTGCTCTTACTGTTGCACTAACTCCAACAGCACTACCATCATATCCAGCGAAATAAATACTTCCTAAATTATCAGCACTTGCAACTGCTAAAGGAGAGATAGCTGTTCCTCTATATTTTATAGTTCCTAAAAATGGAGCAGTAGTATCGTTCCCATAATATGCTGTTGCCAAACTTGCAGAATTTGCATCTGTTCCGTGTATTTCAACTCCGAAAGTTGGAGCAGTTAAAAAACCTACACCTATTTTTCCAGTAGTAGTAATATCATCACCAGCAGTATGTGGGCTTAAAATAGTTCCTGTTCTATCCCATAAATTTTCTACACTAATGGCGTCATCAACATAACCTTGAGTAACAAATTTATCATTATCACCAGCACCAGTTGAAACACTAGCTATACCATTAAGTAAAGCTAGTTCAGCAGTTGTTATAGTCGCACTTTCAATTATAGTTCCAGCACTTGAAATCATTACCTTACCGTTGCCTAAAGCTGTGCTAGAGTTTGTGCCACCATTTGCTATTGGTAATACGCCTGTTACATCATCAGTTAAATCTATTGAGTTAGCTGTAATTACCTGACCGACTAAAGTTAAATAATCTTTACCAGCTAAAGTAACTGCTGCGTGTCTAGCAGTAGTGTTAGCTGAAACATCAGTATTAGCTGATACTCTAGCTTCTGTATAATATAAATTAGTACCCTCTGATAAATCAGTTGTACTCTTTGCTGTAAAAGCTGTATCAAACCTTGCTTGTGTGTAATATAAATTTGTTCCCTCTGCTAAGTCGCTAGTTGAAAAACCACTAATATCTGTTATGAATCCTGAATCATTTGTAAATCCTGAAAGGTTAATAATGCTTTGTGTCCCAGTTATATCTCCCCAAGTTACACCTGTTATAAATCCTTGACCAGACCAATCTCCCCAACCATACGCTGTATTCCAATTAGCAGAATTATCTGTAAAACCATAGTCTGCAAGTAAACTTGTAAATCCTGGAAAGCTAATAATACCTGAATAATCTACCCAAGAAAAATTACCACTTCCATCATTTGTCAAAGAGCCAGTTGCATTAGCTGGATAATCTGATAAATCTGCGAAAGCCACTGATGTTAAATATCCACTATCATTTGTAAAGATACTTATGTTCTGTCCTGTTAAGGCTGTTATGGCTCTAGCATTAGTAAAGTAAAGGTTAGTCCCCTCTGCTAAATCAGTAGTAGTCTGTCCGCTTAAATCTGTAAGATAACCAGCAGAAGCGTGATTACCCCAACCATAAGCAGTATCCCATTGACCTTGCTTTACAGTTGTAGATATTCCGTATCCAGCAGTTAATGATAAAACACCAGTAGCAGAAGTATATGTTAATCCAGTAGCAGTAGTTGAAATAGCTGACCTTGCTCTAGCATCTGTAAAGTATAGGTTAGTTCCCTCTGATAAATCGTCTGTATCTTTAGTTGCAAATTGAGTACCAAAATCTGTATTAAAATCAGCAGCGTCATATTTTAAATTTAAAGCGTTCTGTAAATCTGTTTGGTTAGAAAGTGTACCAGCAATACTTCCCCAGTTTGTAGCAGCGACTCCACCACTAGAAGATATGGTAAAGTTTGGATATGTTCCAGTAATAATAACATTAGTCCCAGCTGTAAGAGCTACAATCTTATCATATAAATTAGTGGACCCCTCTGTTAAATCATCGGTATCAAAACTACTCAAATCAGAAATAAAACCGCTAGTAGCTGTACCGACATAAGTCTTAATAGCTTTTTCTGTAGATAAAGCTGTATCACTATTCCCCCCCAAAGTTGTATCCGTACTAAACTCATCTATCGCAGCTCCTATTCCAATTGTTATAGTACCATCTAATTGTAAATTACCATCCGAATCTAACTCTGCCTTACTTATATTACCACTATCTTGAATTATAAATTTATGTGCCCCTGCATTATCTCCCAATTTAAATACAACCCCAGTATCATGTATTACCTTTACCGTATTTGCTCCACCAGCAACTAAATGTATTTCACCAGTAGAAGCAAGATGAAGTTGCGAAATACTATATCCATATATATAGTTATTAGCTGATTGAAAATTTGCTCTTCCTTGCCCCGACATAAAGGTATTATCATTAAATCTAAGATAATCCTCATCCTCCATCCAAGTCATAGAACCATCACTATCCTCTCCATCAAATATAAGCTGATAATTTACTCCAACAGCACCAATACCAATTGTTACATTACCATCTACAACTAAATTTCCATCTACTTTACTAGAAATAGTAATAGTAGCAGTATCCAAATTATCAAAATATCCATTTGACCAACGAACAGCATTTGATCCCAAATCATAAGTGCTATCAGCCTCAGGCAATATTGTTCTTAAAATCGTTGATGTTGGTGCGGCTAAAGAAATTCCACAAAACAAAAACATTAGAGCCAATGAAACTATTAATATTTTTATTTTAAGCCTTCGCATAAACTACTCTTAATGATTGACCAGCTTGTGGTGCATCGACCGCTGCTGTTAAAGTTATTTTATTAACTGCTGTTTCTGTAAAATCTGTAACTGGCAAATAAACTTGTGGAAATTGTGTAGAATCTAGTGCTATACTACCAGAAATATAATTATTTGATAATGTAAATTCTTTATTTGCTCCATCGCACTGAGCAGAAAGATTTTCAACTACTTGATCGTTACCTATACCACCAGGCACATCTTCAGTAATATCATCACCAATAACTGAACCAGTTACCCCTGCTCCAGTAAAATTTATTGATTCTATGTTGGTAGCGAGAGATATTCCCTCGTCTAATATTTCTACTGGCTTACCAAGCTCTTGTGTGTTAGAGAATGACATTGTCAAATTTTCTATTATAATGCTTTTCTAATTGTCTTTTAGCTTTAATTAATTTTAATCTTTTTTCTTCCAACCAATCTTCCCTATCCTTAATATCTCCTTCACGCTTATCTATATCTTGATTTTTTTTATTCAAAGCTTCATTTTCATTTTTACAATTATCATCAAATACCTTTTTAATTTTTTCTATTTCCTTATTAACCAATCCTATCTTTTTATTTTTATCTTCTAGCTCTTGATTTTTTTTATCTAAATTTAACTGTCTCTGTTCTAATTCTAAATTAACTTCTTGCGAATCGTTATTATATTTATTTAATATTAATTCAAATTTAACCTTTGCATTTTCTAATTCAGAATATAATAATTTCAATTCTTTATTGACTTCTTTAAGTTCAGATGACTTACTATCAAAAGATTTTTTTATTAAATCTAATTTTTCTTGACTATTTTTTAACTCTCCTTTATTTTTATTATTAGTTAATTTTATTAAAGTTTTAATACTTTCCAACTCAATATCTAATATATTAATATCAAGCTTTCTATCAATTATTTTACCATCAATATCATGAAGCTCAGATAAAATTGAATTCTTACTATCAATATCAGTATTTAACTTTGACAGACTAGTTCCTTTATCAGAAATTTCATTTATCAAAGTTAAATACTTTTCTTCTAATGTTTTTATATCTTTTTTTAATTGTTCTCTATCTTTTTTATTATCAGAGTATTTTTTAACCTCATTGTCAATCTCTTCCTTTTTTTTACCCAAAACAGAAATCTCGTTAAGAATATTTTTTTTCTTAACATCTTCTTTCGTTTCTTTTTTTTGAACAATTTGTTTATTACCAAACATAATATTATGCTACTCCTAATACTGCCTTAACCGACATTAATGAATTAGTAACTGTACCAGTCCCCTTAACACTAATCTTAATATAATTAGCCTTAATAGGAATTTCTAATTCTAAATTTGCAGAAGCACCAAGTTGATGTACCAACGGTGTATCAGTACTAATACTGGCACCAACAGAGCTTACTGTTTGATGAAAATAAGTTGTACCATCATGTGAAAACTCAACCTTTATTTCAGCTGTAGTTAAACTTCCAATAGTAAAACCAACTAAAACGACCAGCTGATTTTTAAGAGCTGGGCTACCATTTGTAGGACCTAAAACTGTACCAGCAACATAACCTGTAGTTAATACAGCTGAATCCCTTATATCATGAATCATGTAATCTTGCATGTCCATATTTTTATAATTTAATTATTAATATTAGATACTATATCTGAGAGAGGATAGCTACCTCTCCCAAGATAATATCTAACTTTTTGGATATTTTTTATAACGAGTTTCGTATTCCTTATCATTAAGGTAAAAAGTGACTCCAGTCATGGTAACAATTTTATGTGTACCACGAGCACCATAGTCACCCTCATCATCAGAATAAACCTCTTCATGTTCTAAAACACCAAGTGATTTATATTGTTTAGGAATATTCTCTTCTTTTTTCTCAACCTTTGGTTCTTCAACCTTTGGTTCTTTCTCAACCTTTGGTTCTTTAATCTTTGGTTCTTTCTCAACCTTAGTTGCTTTTTTTATTGATTTCATACGTTAAGAAATTATTAATTAAGCAGCAGCGATTGCTTTTCCACCAAGGGAAGCTGAATTACCAGCAGCAGCTTGACTCGCAGCAAGAATTGAAGCATCCGCTTCACTAAATAAAGCAGCATTATATGATTCACAACGACCATCGAAGTATAAGTAACCAGCAGTCAAAACAGAAGTTACAGCTTCAGCCATAGCACCAGCTGCGGTTGCACCATTACCTTTACTAGCTGATGTTAATTGGCAATTCTTAAATTTGATCCATCCAATCACACCAGCAGCTTCATCCACATCAATACAAGAAGCGGTTGTAGCAGTTGAATATTGGATAATCTCACAGTTTTCGAAGTAAGAATATCTAGCTGTCGCACCACCATGTGTATGAATATACAAAGGAGCTTGATTAGCTTCATCATGAAGTACAGTTGAACCACCAATCTGACAATCCTTATAATGACAAGTATCACCCGCAAATTTCAAAGCACAATGACTTGCTGTTGTAAGATTACTGTAACAATCGATATTACAATTCTCTACATAAGTACCCTCACCAATATCAATCATTCCATTAATCTGAGCAGCGTTTGTACCTTGTTGATATATTTTAAGATTTCTATAAGTGTTTCTAGTACCAGTGTTATAAATAACTGCAATACTAGCAGCTACATCAGTAGCAGGAACAATTAACTTAGCCCCCTGAGAATTTAATCTTCCGCCACCATCAAATCCCATAAAATGAACTCTGTTCTTAGCCACTGTAATCATAGCATTGCTATGAGCAGAGTTAGCATCTATACAAATAACATCATTGTTATTTGATTCAGCTGCGGCATAAGCAGCAGCTACAGTAGTAAAAAATCTTACATTACCACTGTCATCTACTGGAAATACATCCTGCATTTGTTGATAATTCTTTTCGTCAGAATCACTAGAATTCATAACTACTAAGATATTACCAAAAGCAGGTATTTGTGAGGCAATAGCAGATAAAAGTGCCTTGCCATATCCTGAATTTTGATTCATATTTTTTAATTTATCTTTTTAATTACCACCGACCTACCGAGGTTCCTATGTTACTCCAATTAAAAAGTTTATTTAAGTTTAACTTATATCTTTATTATTTCTAAGCAGTGCCTAATCCATCTGAGAATGAAGCCCATGCAGCTGAAACAATAACAATCATCCAACCAGCACGAACACCAAAGTTCCAATCGTCAGTAGAGAATTCTTCATTACTCTTACCTTCAGCTGGAGGTGTTTTTAGTCTTGGTTCTTCATGCATACCAAGATAAGCTGTACTCATTTCACTTGATGCAAGTCCCCAGTATTTAGCCTTAGTTGAATCAACGGCACCAACAGCAGTTGTAGCAATACGAGGAAGCATTACATGTCGGTATTTAGTCTTCTGAATATTAATAACACCAGCGTTGTTCTGAGTAGGATCTGCGGTAGATTGCAATAGCTGTTTAATAGTGTTATTAGTATTTGGATTATCTGCTGACCAAATAATATCAGCACCAATAGTCATCTTTTCACCAAACTGATTATATGTATTCTCAACTCTCATTTTTTCCATAGCTTCCAATGATGCTTTTGAAACCTGAGGGTTATTAGCCAATCTATTTCTAAAAGTAGTTGCAGAACCATTCAAATCATGATCAGTTACAAATAAAGCCTTAGTATCGCCAACAGAAGTATCAACAGTAACTCCATCTATGTCTGTATAAGACGTAGCTAAACCAAAAGTGAAACGATGAGTTAAATCAAGGTCCAATCTATTTGGTGCTAATTTACCAAGATTTGTAAGCATGTTCTTAATTTCTGGGTATTTACCTTGAGTTCTAAACTCATAAGAAATACCAATATCTTCAGCAACACGATACAATTTACCAATCTTGCTATAACCTTGCTGAACCTTAGCTCGTTCTGCTTGATTACTTTCACCTTTTCGTGAAGCATATTCTTGAAGATCGATTTCTGTAAATTCCCTAGTATTACCAGTCATTTGAGGAATTGGCATTTCCTTATACAAACCAGATGTTCTGGCTGTTTGAGGAATACTGGCTTTACCCTTATTCCAAAGGATAGTGGCATTTTTGACAAAATCCGTTAGGCTACCTATATTTAATTCCATAGTCTTTTTTCTTATTAATTAATTAGTCTGCGATAACACCCATACCAAAGATTCCAATATTCAAATGGAAGATACCTTTAGTTGTGGATATAACCTTAATACATTGGACAACATCCAATGTTGATGCTGCACGATTAACAGTAACAGCGTCTGTAATATCCTGATAAAGACCTTTATCAGCTGCGACTAAACCAGATGTTACAGGAGCTTCCCATTCAGTATATGGTTCCATAGGGACTTCCACACCTACCAAACGTGCATCTGCATAATCATCATCATCTGATGTAATAGCTTTAACTAAAACACCAGCAATATCATAAGGCTTTGATGTTGCTGTAGCAGCAATAAGTTCACCAGAATCCCAGGCAACTAAAGATCCAGCTGCAATTTCAGTGGATACAGTAACTTGTAACTGTTGAACTTTTGTTTTACCTCTTTTAATTTTAAACATAATTCTTCTTTAAATTAATTAAATAATTCTACTTTTTTATTAACTAGAGTTTAAGTCTCCGTATCTAAATTTTAATTTAGATAGTAGGATTTTGTTGACTAGGGTTGTTTCTTCCCCGAATATTGTCACTTTATTAACAAAGCGGAGAAATATAGTCGCTATAATATTCCTCCCCTCCGCCAATAAAAAATGGCGAAATGCAACAATAATAATTGTTTACATCCGCCATTCTTTGGTAGGATTATCTCAATTAATTTTAATATAACATAAACTTGACAACAAGTAAAATAGATTGTGGATAACTAACTAAAATCTTCAACTTCCTGAGACTCAAAAGCTTTTAATATTCTAATTGGTATTCCATCTCTCACCAATATTGTTATTTCACCATATCTAAAACGCCTTCTAATAAGATCTATTAGCTGAATTTCTTGATCTTTTAATTCACCCAAATCTATTTTATTATTCAGCATCTTCTTTATACTTATCTTTAAGAATTTTATCCATTAATAACATTGATATTGAACCGACAATTGGAGAACCTGGAGTATATCCGTTATCATTACCATGAAGCTTAACATATAAAGCACGATTATATCCTTCAACCAATGATTCTTTTACACTGTGCATTAAATACTCAAATTCATCAGAAGTAATATCATACTCAAAAATTATATTAAGAACCTCTTTCTCCATTTCTTTAATTTTTGTATTCCTTAAATTTGTCAAATCATTCAACTTACTAGTAACCAATAAATCATAAGATTTTTTAGTCATCATTTCTTCCGACCCATCTACAAAAGTTACCATTAAAACATCATTACCCAAATATGTTTTATAACTATCAATAACTTCTACACCCTTAACCTTTTTCATTCCTATAAATTTTTTATCAAACATACTTAATCGTTATTATTATTATTTAATCTTATTAAACTAATTATATCACCTTCAGAAAAAGAAATTTTAAACTCTTTTCCGTCTTCAGTACCATTTTTTATATTAGTAGCAATATCATTAACACCAATTCTATAACCATTATTATAGGTTTCAACTAATGTTTCTTTAATATAATTTCTAGCATTATAACCTAAAGAAACAACAAACAATAAAATAAGTAATGATACTAATATATATTTAAGCAATCTTTTTTTATTCATAATAATATAATTAATTAATAAATGATAAACCGATTTCATGTTCTTGACCATCTTTTAATCTAACAGTAAATGTATCACCATCAGCTGTCTTTGATTCTTTAATAACTTCTGTTTCTTCCTTGGTAACATTTCTGACAAATTTAAGATATTCAAGTTCAACTTCCTTAGGATTTTTTGAATCCTTATCGTAAAGGAAAATTTTAACACGCTGATCCTCAATTATTTTACCATTAGAATCAACATAAACATCATCCTTTATCATTTGCCAACCCAAAATAACTTTCTTTTCTCCGTCATCTTCATCTCTCCAAATACTAACCTTAACTATTTTAATTAACTTTTTATCGCTATTTTCTTGATCCCATTTATTCAACCTAGCCTTATCAGCTGCAAAAGTTAACTTCTTAATATCTTTATCCTGTTTCTTTAACCTTTCATTAATTTGCTCAAGAATATTAAGTTTTATTTCAACAGTTTCTTCTACTACTGGAGTTTCTTCCTCTACCGCTGGAGTTTCTTCCTCTAGCGTTTCTTCTTTAGAAACTTTTTTTTCTTCTTTGTTAGACATATTAATTTAATTATTAATTATTAGCATCCTCTTTGGGAGCAAATTTTTTAGCATCTTCGTCTGATATATCCAATAACTTTCTTTGTACCTTAGCACCTTCCGTTTCTTGTCCTTTCTCTGGTGTTGGGTCATTGCCCTTACCAGGAGCAACTGCTAAATTATCCATAAATTCTAGTGTTGGTTCAGAACCTTTAACAATAGTAGCTGCCTTTACCATTCTTGCAGTAATATCTTCTTTACTTTTAACATCACCTTCAAAACCATCAAACTCTAATTCTAATTTCTTTCTAGTTTCTTCATCACCTTCTGAAAGTTTATCTAATAAATCTTTTTTAGTATCACCAGTAACTATTCCACCAAGTTCATCTACCGTTTCTTTCAAACCATTAATAGTCTCCTTAAGTCTAGTAACCTGTTCTGTGTCTTTGTCTTCACCTTCTTTTTTCTTACCACCCTCAGTACCTTTCTCTAATTTTTCATTAGCTTCTTTCAAATCCTTAGTAAGTTTTTCCATTTCTTCTTTATTATCAGGATTTTCTTTTTTAAATTCTTCAATCTTTTCTTCAATAACTTTAGCATTTTCTTCTTCAGCTTCTTTTAATTTTTCCTCCAATAATTTATCAACATCATCCTGTTCGTATAATTCAATTTCTTCATCATTCTCTTTTATTTTTTTCATAATTATTAATTATTTATTATTATATGAAACATATTCATTAACTATTAATTCTCCCCATCTTAAAAAATCATTCAAAACAAAAATACCACCCTTGAGAGCTTGATCTAATTCTCTGGTATTTGCTTCATTAGCCAAAAGATTATGAGTATTACTAATCATATATTTAATCTTTGGCTCAAGGACACTTTTATATAGAGTAGCGACTTCCCCTACATACTGCATCCTTTCTTTTTTCTTTTCCTTATCTGGATCTCCCAGGTTAAAATCTATCAACGGTTTCTCAAATTTATTATCAATATTATTTTCCAAATCTATTATCTTAGATTTTAAATCTAATATTTCTAATAATTGTTTTTTACTCTTTTCCAATTCTTCTTTTTTAACCAGCCTATAACCAAATAGTTTTTTTATGTTCATAATTTATCATGATTGCACCCCAGCAGGTATTTCTGGAACACCTGATTGACTAGCCCGACCTGTTGATGCACCAGCTTGTGGCACACCAGCTAACTCTGGAGCAACGTCTCCCTTTTGAAATAATTTAGTTCTACTCTTACCACTTAACTTTGAATATTCCTCTTCAATATTATCCTTATTCGGCATAATACCTAAAGCTGTTAACTGTAAAAGATCATTCAACGTCTCTCTGAATTTATCTTTAAACAATGATGAAGATTCTCGTGGCTGTGCATTGGTAACCACATACCATAATAACTTAGCATTTCTGATTGCCTTAGGATTAATAAATATTTTTCTAACAGGAAATCCTTTTTTCTTTTCTTCATCTCTTTCAATTTTTCTAATAAATCTTGCACCACTACTGACACCAAATTCATCAGTCTCACCACCAAATTCTTCACCTTCTTCTTTCAATATAACATTTCTTTCACCCATACCCTCGCCTGGAATACTAACCTCACGATTAGTACTTCTAAAAGTATTAACTACTTTTCTAGCTTCATCTATTCCTTCAACCTTTGTTCCGACAGGATCAAACCAATTTTCTAAAATATTATATAATCTCAAATAATCTAATTTTTGTTCTAGCAATGAACAAGCTGTAATTGTAAGTGACAATGTAAGTCTTGCCTGTTCTTGTAATTTTAAAACTTCAGTAGCAGTGGTCCCAGACTTTGCCTGTTGACCAGTAAATTGTTGAGAGACAGTGCTTCTATCAATAAGTGATTGCATCTTCTCTAAAAAATTAGCCTCACCAGCAGTGACCCCTTGCACTTCATTACCAGCGATAGGTTGCAAAGCTTGTGGGTCTAACCCCATTGATATTCTTCCTGGACTTAAAACCTTAGTTGGTATCACCCTACCAGATGTATTAACATAAGCAGCAGTAATTGACTTCCTTGTTTTCAATACAAAAAGTTTCAACATCTCATCTATAAGATTTGAAATCTCTCTGACTGAACCTTGAGAAACAAATGATCCACCAAAAGCAAAATTAGTATTTAAAACTCTAAATACTTGTTTAACAACATTGTAATCTCCTCTTGGTGAAACAGCTGATAAAGGAAAACCAATAGGCATCATTAATACACCATTGATTATAGTTTGAAATTCATCCCTAGTCCTATCCTGGTAAATAACAATCTCAACTTGATTTTTCCTAAGCTCTGTTAATCTAAATTTATTATCAAAAATTGTTTTTGCATCATCAATAACGCTATCCTCTATCGCACCCTTTTTTACATATTTCCAATTATCAAATTTACCATAAATAGTTTCTGCTACATCATAATCCATGTGAGTAACAGTAAATATATATGGCTGACTTTCCATATAAAATTCCGTCACATTTCCTAAATATACATCCAAGCCATTTAACAATGTTCTTGTTGGTCCCTCAAAAACCTTTACTACTTCTTTTGACCAACCTGCAAAATCTTTAAACTGACCCTTATATTTTTCTTTTAACTTTTTCTTAATTTCAAATTTTCGTAACCAAGTCTCCTGAACAAAAGTTGTACCCTTGGTCAAAAGTTCTCGTTGTCTTAAAGTTCTTTTATCAGCGTCTCCCCCGCCATCACCACCATCTTGAATTTTAGTATCATGAACAACATCTTCAATCGCTAATCCCAATTGTGTTAAACGAACATTGTCTTTATCAAAAGCGATTATTTCTGAACTCAAATTGAAACTATCAATATATGAAAGTAAAGCATCTAGTTTTGTTTCTACAGTACCAGAGCCAACTATAACATCATCCTCATTTAATTTATTACCGAGATGAGTAGTATTGGCTATCTTTATATTCTCTTCAGAATATTGTGTTCTACTTTTATTATTAAATTCAGGATAAATTTTATTATTCTGAAGTTTTGCATCCATTAATCTTTGTTGCAAAAAACTAAGATATTTTTTATCTTCGTCAGAATAAATCTGGTTAATGTCTACATCCTCTTTATTCTCATCATCCAATGGATTAACATTTGAAGTTTGATCTGCTACTTTTAATGACATATATTTGTATTATTGTAAATATATTATAACACATTTTTCCACATTTGTTCAAATACTGTTGATAACTAATTTAATAATATAATTAAAATTAGTTATCTAAAAAAATGATTCTGACACTATTCCACTTTCCCCATCAGTATTTTCTAACTGGTCCCTCCATAATTGTCCTAGTAATCTAACTGAATCAGCAAAATGAGAATTCTTATCATGTTTCGGCTTATCCTTAAATTGACCTAACTTTTTATCAAATTCCTTCCTATAATTAAATAATCCGTTATAAAGCTCTTTACATTTACCCTCATCAAAATAAAACCTAGAGAAAATATTACGCACCTGATCTATCCCATCTTGAATAGACTCCTTCTTACCAATTCTAATATTCCTAAGTCCTTGCTGAAATAAAAATTGACTTCTTGCTATTCCAGTACTATAGTCCCTAACTTCAATATCATGCGGGAAATTATGCTTACCATATTTATAGCCATATTGCTCTTGCTTCTCTTTTAATACATCACAATAATATTTTAACCCCTCACCATTATTCCAATGCATATCAATAAATCTTATCTGACCACCTATAGACTGAGTAAATAAAATTACATTAAAATCATTCATACCTAAATCCCACCAGGTATCGACATCTTTCGTGGAATCAAAAGCTATTGGTAAAATTCTATTCTGAGAATAAACCTTTCTCATTTCATTCTTATAATATGCACCCTCAGATGATACCTGAAAAGCCTCATCCAAAGTACTAGGAAATTCCGAAAACATTTTCTCCTTATTAACCTTTTTCTTTTTAATGTACCAACTCTTCTGTTCGTTGCTTAATTTTATGCCATGACTTTGTTTAAGTTTTTCAAAATATTCCTCAAACTCTTTATCAATAAAAACTTCGCCATCCATCACATACCTAGGGTCTTCCCACCAAGGAAAGAAAAATAATTTAAAATCAAGTTGCGATAATTCTCTACCCTCAAGTTGCATCTTCTGTGCTTCCGTACAAAAGTCAAAAAAGTATCCCTCTCTGCCAGCGGATGTAGATTCAATAGAAACCATATTACCAATATGAACAGAGTTGATGGCACCACTCACAATCTCATCAGCCTTCTCTGGAAATTTCTGACAAATATATCCAAACTCTGAAATATGTAAAAACTGTACCGTACCAGACCTAGTTGACATTGATACAAATATTGTTGAACCATTTGGAAAAACTAATTCGTATTGGCTATCAGTACTAGGCTCACCAATATAATTCCGTAGCCATGGATGTAAATTATTCCAAGCGAATTTTATTTTATTCCTAAAAATCTTTTTCATATCCTCTTGCCTATGAGCAATAATACCAGCAGTCTTATTCTTAGAAAATAATATCTGGTCGAAATATAAAATGGCAAAAAAAGTTGTGACACCTAATTGCCTTGCCTTGGGTACAATATTAAAATACCACAAACCATGAAACAATATTGTTTGTATTTTATTTGGTCTAAACAAAACCTTATCACCAGAATCACTCTTAATATAATACAGATTATTCAGCCTCCACCACCTATTACCAAGATTCTTTTTAAGTTCGCTAATTGTTAATTCTATTTTTGTTTTAATATTAGATTCTTACTTATAAATAATTTATTATCCCAATAAATCTTTAACTGATTGTATTAAATTCTTGCCATACTTTTCCTTGTCTTCTGGTCTGACTCCTTTACCTGAACTCAATTTAACTAATGGCACAATATCCTCATTCTCTTGAATAAAATCTATAACCTCACTCATAAAATCTCTGTCCTCTAATTTCTTTCTTTTTTTACTAAACTCTTGGGGATATTTCATTTCCAAAAACTGTAAAGCTAATTTATCATCGCCCTCTCTTATCTTCCTAGAAATGGCTGACAATAAATCTTTCTTATATTCTAATTGTTTTACTTCTATCACCTTCCTTAAAAGAGGATCAGTCTCCATAAGAATTTCTAGTTTTTCTTTTTCCACGCTAGTAATCGTACAGGCATCTTCCAAGGGCAAACCAACCTTGGAAATATAGTAAGCTATTTTTAACAAAGTTCTCAAAGCTTGTTCTCCATATTTTTCTTGTAATCTATCTTTTACTGACAAGCCATCAACAAAAATATTCTCACTATCTAATTCTTTTTTTTCTTTCTCCTTCTCTTTATCGTTTGACATATTAATTGTGATATTTATTATAAGCCGCTTCTAAAAACTTATCTGATATTTGAGTATATATTTGAGTGGTCGATATATTCTTGTGTCCCAAGAGTTCTTGAATAGACCTTATGTCAGCACCATTTTCTAATAGCAAGGTTGCGAATGTGTGTCTGAGCATGTGTGGTGAAACATGTTTTTTTAACCTTGACCTTAGTGAAATATCTTGAAACTCTCTTTGGATACATCTCACATTTAATCTTTTTTTTCTATTGTTAAGAAACAGTGGACCAGTCTTGTGACCAGATGCATCGAGATAAATTCTTATGTATTGGATAGAACGATCAGAGAGAAAGGCTAATCTAATATGTCCTCTCTTTCCCTTAACAGTAAAGTTCTTTTTTTCAAAGTTTAATGATTCAATATCAAGGCTAGATATTTCTGACACCCTGAGACCTGAAGCATAAAGTAATTCTATTATAGCTTTATTTCTTTTATCTACCAAGGTTCTCATTGGTATGTTTGCTAAAAATATATCAAGCTCTTCCCTGGTCAGTGTTTTTAATATTTTATTTTCACTATTAGTGTTTGCCAATTTTATATTACTAAATGGCATAGTGTGAATGTCATTTTCTTGTAGATACCTTAAAAAGCCCCTTAGAGCTATCAAATAGTGATTTGTGGTAACTTTACCTATCTTGAGGTCAAAGAGGTACTGACGGAAGTTCCTGACCTCTTTAAGAGTAATCTGAGAGGGCATTGAGACATTAGTAACCTTAAAAAACCTATTTAAGTACAATTCATAGTTATGAACTGTTTTCTCGTCTCTGCCAAGTTCCTGCAAAAGATAAATTAGATATTCTTTTAGATGTGTCATATAAAAATATAATAGCAGTGTTATGATTTGTCGTCAAATAAATATGTTGTGTACCTGTGGAAAAAAAATAAAAAATATATATAGCCTGAAAGAAATAAAAAACTGATGTGAGGAATCGGGTGCCCCCTACTTAAATTTCAAAAAAATACAAATGATTAAGACTAAGTACCTAATATTATATAAATCGGGGTGGGGGTCGTCTTCGGGGGTCGGGGTCGATTAATTAATTAACTCCAGCCCAGAAGCAAAAAAGAGAGATAAGCCAAAAACAAGATCAGGGCTATTTTATGGTCAGATTGGTAGTTATTCGTAAAATATAGATATTGCGTTTTTATCGTTAGCTAATATAAGCCAATAAGGTGATAATAGCCACAAACAGAACCAAATAGGGCGTATAATTATAACATATTGTCTAGTTACTGTCAACCTTTTACCCTAAACAGTCAAAAAGTACCTCAAAAGGGGTTGACAATTAGCCCCTTTTCGGGATATTATGACACTCAATTTTCAATCTGTCAAGGCACTTCGCTAATCTTAGCCACAAAAGAATACGCAACTTGTTGGAGGGTTTGCTATATAGGATGTTCATTTTTACAACTTTTTTTTATATAAAAAATTATATATATATTTCAGTTTATTTTTCTATTGACAAAATCAAGAAAATGTGTTATAATATATATATGAGAAACACCCCATTTTCATTATCTAAAAAAAGAAAAAAAGAAATTTTTAAAATCGTCAACCCCTATAGGCACTACACCAACATCTTATGCATTTCTACTTCCCTAAATTTAGCCAAGTCTATTGACAATACAATATTTATTCATTATAATATTCCCACCTGTGGACAAATAGCCCTTGACACCTATATAGACTAGGTATATACTAAGAATATCTAACAGAGTGCTAAGCACATCTTAACAACACATTCAACATATAATAGTATCGGCTAGATAGACCAATAACACATAAAGCGACGCTTAAAGGCACCATTTAGCAACAATATAATTAATAAACTGAATAAAAAATGTATGACAAAAGACAAGGCTAAACAAAT
>Ga0207997_1000602_pt1 | contig 18326 bp, 26 predicted proteins | sample AntAceMetag02UKN_FD_184777 | JGI IMG/M metagenome (GOLD analysis project Ga0207997, IMG submission 184777) | Saline lake microbial communities from Ace Lake, Antarctica - Antarctic Ace Lake Metagenome 02UKN (SPAdes) (version 2) | ecosystem: Environmental > Aquatic > Non-marine Saline and...
AAGTACATGACTTTTAAGTCAAACAAATAGATATATTATAGGATAGGTGAAACAAATATATGATAGATAATAAAAATGTAGTATTTGGTAATTTAAGTCAAGCTGGAGTTACAGTTAAACAAAAACAGATAAAACCACCATCTAATAAGGTATCATGTGATAACAAAAAAGCATTAACTAAATTACATGAGTTATCTAATAAACATTTAAATTCAAATGTTAAGATAACACAAACACATGACGATATAACAACAGATATTACTATTGATAAAACAGTTAAACAGGATATAACCGATAAAATACAGTTTAATACAGTTAAAACTGATAATGCAATATATTCCACATCTAAACATAAACCAACAGTTAATTGTAAAATAAGAAATATAGATGGTTTTGTTATTGTAGAAGGTGAAATAAAAGAGATACCCATAATACAATGTATTCATAACTGTAAGGGTAATAACTACAGAATACGAAACAATATCGACTATATTTCCTTAAGTAGATCACAAAAGATTATTACTTTTAGAAATACAGATATAGGTTTAACTGATAATACTTATGCGAAACACATAACGGAAACATTAGGATACCCGTATAAACGTCAGATAATAACTAAACAAATAGATACATCTAAAGATTTAGAGATTAATTATATTTCTAAATACTATTTCAATGATGAAACACTAGATAAAGCAGATAATAACAGGATAATAACCTTAAAAGGTTATAACAAACACAAACAGTTAAAACAGATATTAGATAATACATTTATTAATAGAGTAGTAAGACTTTATTATAAAATGTATTTCGATATTAACAACGCAAACACATTCCGATATAGTGATATAGTTAAATCATTAAAATCTATAGATGGGCATACAGTTGTACGGTTTTTAAAACAAATAATTAACTGGGTTATATCTAATAAGACTAATTACACATCACACAAGAACGGTTTATATCGGTATAATATCACACATCTAAAATACACACTAAACGATATTTCAGTTAATGGTTTATTAGATAAGAATTACATATTATCTACTAAAACACACAAAACAGGATTAAACGATAAAACAGTTATACAACAGGATAAGGTTAAAACGTGGTTACAACAGAATAAGAAACAGTTGATTAAACAGGATAAATACCTTAAAACTATATCTGCATAATTAAAAGATAGAGTAGAGTATTAATTTATTCTACTCTTTATTTTTTGTATAATGATTAATATTCTAATTGTAAGATAATAAGCATCGAATCATGAAACATTTTTAAACGCACGTAAGAATTAATAATAAAAGGTTATTCCATCACACATTAAATTAAGATAATTGTATATACAAAATATAAGTAATTGATGGATTAAGAAATATAGGATCGTGTAAAATGTATTTGATAGATAGAATATAGGTATTTGAAAAATAGATGTATGGATTAAGAATTAAAATTAGGGAAGGAATAGGTTGCAACATCTAAATTTATACATCTATAGTTTAGTTAAAAGCATTTTTACATTTAATAATTACGATAATTATACTAAAATATACCTAATTTAGCAATATACTTATATATCAAATAAAACAATATTAATAATGGTTATAGGATATTGTAATAAGATAGGTTGCAACATCTAATTATTCTTTTATCCTATAGCCATATTTTAAACGGTATTAAAGAGTATTAAGATTGATTGATAGATGTATATATCTAATAGCTTAATTATAGCCCTAAAACCCTATTTTACAGAGTTAAGGTATAACCTTTAATTATCGTAAAAAGTCAATATTCTATTTAAATTCAGGATTGTCAGAAACGGCTCTTAAAGGCACGAACTAAAGGTAGATCTGACAACGATACCTAATAAGGTTTAATGTTTGTTATATCGGCTAAAAACGATGTTTAAATTGAATATCATGCGATGTTTCAAGCATACAAAAATATACCTAATTTAGTGAAATAACCTTTTACAGATAAGAGTAATGGTTATACCTTAACTCTGTAAAAATCAGAATAGATAAATATAAATGGTTTATAATACAGGATATTAAGTTAATAGATATTGATTAAAAAGAAATAGGATATAGATGTTATTAACTGTTATCTATATCTATATACCACACTGTTAATTTATCTGTTATTGTATGACTCTGTTGTGTTAATAGATACTATATAGGTTTATGCTTATTCATAACTACAAACAGAATAATGTAAGGTATAAATAGATTATATGTATGTGTTTATACTACTGTATATGTAAGTGGTATAATACGGTATTAGTTAATAGATCACTTCCAGCTACTCCTTATATACCGTATAATATTCTTATCTATGTGTATTATATATCCTGTTGGTATTCTGTTGTATATCCCCATTGTATTCTTAATACCTTTATAGGTAGATGTATTGAATATAAGATTTATAGATAGAATAAAGTATTAAGTTATATATAAATGTAAATTTAGTTAGTTATGTTATTCCTATCTTATACCTATTGATAGGATAGAATACCTATTAGTTGATTAAGATATTAATACATTCATACATCTATTAAGACGTATCTATAAGGAGTAATAACTAATATTCTATATATCTAATAAGACCCTAGACCTTATACCTATTACATATAACCTTACTAAAAGAAAAGAATATATAAGAAAAGAAAAGGTTTCCCTTAAATTGGATTATATCTATAATTATATTACTGTATATGCTAATAAATTAATACTGTGGTATATTGCAATTACTATAAATTGGTTTATATCTGTTGATTATTATATAAGGTATATACATATATGTTGCTTTATATATATAATATTATACTACTCTTATACTGTATATGCTAATATATTAAACATCTAATAGATATTATGTAGTTATTGACTATATTATGGTAATATTGATTATTGAATATTGATAAACAGATCGTGTGGTATTTGTGTATATATCATGTTAATGTATGTTATGTTTAAAGTCTGTTATAACACGTTATTAACGATTAACGGTATGGCTATTAAGTACAATAAATATAGCATCTATCTAATTATATAATAATATCTTATAGACTTATAGGTATATACTATTAACCGTATATGTAGATATGGCTATTAAGGTATTTTTATGTATATCTATCTTATATTAATTCTATTAACATTAACCAGCCTTAATTACTCCTTATATATTAGGTACTACTAAGTCTCTTACCAAAATCTTAACGGAATAGAGAAAACAGTTTTATCGCGAAATTACCCAAGAAACAGAAGAGGGGATAATGCTAAAGTGGATTAGCACATAGCAAGTTTTGTGTGTGAGTAGTAGTATATAAACCTTTCTATGAAATCATTAAAGTTTCTCCTTATAATCACTACAAAGAAAATTAAGTGAATCCCTTTATTATTAATGAGAAGTGAAAAGGATATATAGAAATAGATATGAGATATGCTTAATTAGGTTTCTATGTTAATGAAGGAGTGGCATTGCTATGCCGGTGTTAGGGTGGGTAAAACTTTAAATAAGGAATTAATATGAAGTATAAGATTTGTCCTAAGTTGGAGGGAATTAACTATTATGCCAAAAACTAGTAAGATAGATATATATGGAGTGGGAGATGAAGTGATGACCCTAAAACAAGGTGGTATGGGTTATAAAGATGTAGCGAATGCTATAAACAAAAGACACCCAGAGATAGATAAACCACTTAGCCATATGGCTATACAAAGATGGTTGAAGAATGAAAGAATTAAGATTAAGATGGGTAGACTTGAAGATGGTGACAATTTAGATGATTCTTTGCGAGCTACATTCAGAGAAAAACTCTATGATTTAGATTATGATACTAATGATATATATTCTATTATGAGGAAAGCACTTAAGAGAATTATAAAAGAAGGTGATGACACCAAGATAATAAGATCTGCTAAAGATGTATTATATTCTATTAACCAATCTAAGAATAATTGGATAGCTCTTATGCAATTTGGTATTAATGAGTTTAAAGAGAATAAGGAAGCACAACAGCAGACTACTGTGAACATAGACAAGTTACTTATTGAGATTAGCAACGAACTTAGTCCTGATGCTAGACGTGAACTTGTAAATGTTGTTTTATCTAAAGAAGATAAGAAGATGTCTGAAGATAAGAAAGAGAAGATACAAAAAGAACTTGAAGAATATGCCAAGCAATAATTATAGAAATTTGATGTGTAGATTAAAGGAGGAATAATGGTAGATAGAAAAGAATACTTGAAACAATGGAATAAGGAGTATTACAAAAAGAATAAGAAAGAACTACTGAAAAAGCAAAAGGAATACAATCAAGAGAATAAAGAAGAAAAGAAAGAGTATTATAAAGAGAATAAAGAAGAAATACTTAAAAAGAAGAAGGAAAGAGATAGTAAGAATAAAGAAAAGATAAGAGAATACAGGGAGGGACATAAAAAAGAGATAAGAGAATATCATAAACAATACTGGCAAGATAATAGAGATAAGATATTAGAGAAGCAGAAGAAACTTAGGGAAGACAATATAGATGAATATTTAGAAAGAGAACAAAAATATAGAGACACACATAAAGAAGAGATTAAGGCGTATAGAAAAACTACTAAAAGTAAAGAATCTTTTTCTAGAAGTCATGCAAGAAGAAAAAGAGACTTGGGTTGGATTCAAATGTTTGATAATCCATTTGATGATAATGTAGCAATAGATTGGCATCATATTGATGATGTATATATAGTTGCAGTTCCTAGAGAGTTGCATGGATTATATTTAGGTAAATATCATAGAGAGAAAACTATGGAGATTGTAAAACAAATATATTTAAAAGGAGGAACTTGAAGAATATGGATACTAATAATAGTTATAATCCAGTTATCACCTTAAAGAAGTTTGGTATAGCATATCTAACAGCATTCGTTGGTATTATAATACCATTTAGTATTAGTTTCGTACAAGACTATGAATGGCCAGCAGAAACTTTAATATATATACCATTTATCATAGCTGGGTTAATAGCGATTGAGAATGCTTGGAAACACAGAAATAAATAAGGCTTACGACAATTCAAATTTGGGAAACGTTATCACTAAACTAATCCTTGATTCATAGATTCACATACGGAGATTCAAAGAAATCATTGATGTTCTGTGACTACAAATGATTCGGGTGTACGTAGTTCGATATATAGTTCAAATGATGGGGTGTTTATCTAAAAACTAATATACAATGATTTCCCAACCGTATGTGTAATATGTAATATATATAAAGAGAGATAATATGGCACTAAAATTGACATGGAATGATATATTCACCAAATTGATGGGTGGAATGCTCGTTGGTATGTTTGGAATAGTCCTAGGATATTTCACTGGTAGTATATTTGAAACTATCGCTGTATATAATGGTCTTCCTTGGATTGAATTCCTATCATTCATTGGTGGTATCGGTGGTTTCCTATTAGGGACTCAAATCGAATAAACATATGGGGGGTAAAACTCCCTTCTCCTTTCTTTCTATGGTAGATACATATTCTAATTTAGACAAACATTCACGTGATGTTTTATTATATTCTAATGACCCAGTTAGATTTACAACTGATTTATTAGGACTTACAGTTAAACCATTCCATAAAGAGTGGTTAAATGCATTTGAGAATAATAGATTTAATGTTTTATTAGCCCCGAGAGGAATGGGCAAAACTAGTGTTATAGGGGCATACATCCTTTGGCGCGTATGTCGTGATAGACATATACGAGCAGTTATAGTAACTATTAATCAAGATAAGGCTAACTCTATGATGAGATTTATCAAAGAGAATCTCAGTTCTAATTCAAAACTAAAAGATGTATTTGGTGATTTTAAATCTGTAGATAGTTGGTCTAGTGATAATATAAGAGTTAGACAAACAGATAATACCAAGATACCACATAATGAACCGACATTAACTGTTTTAGGAGTTGGTTCTAGGGTTGTATCATCACACTATGATTTAATTGTATTGGATGATATAACTGATGAAGAAAATTCTAGAGTAGAAACAAGGAGAAAGAAATTGGAGGACTGGTATAATGGTCCTCTCATTGGTACATTCCTTAAACACACTAAACTTATTGATATTGGTACTCGTTGGAATGAAGATGATATCCATAGTTATCTAATTAATAAGGCAGGGTTTAAGACTCTTCTTTATCGAGCATTACTAAACCCAGATGAGGTGGATGAGGGTAAGAAGGCTAAAGTATTGTGGCCAGAGCATCTCCCTTGGGATGCCGAAATGATTAAGGATTATGACTTGGATGAGGATTCTCTAACACTTCAATTTATTAGAGGACATCAAGGCGAGTTATATTTCCAAATGCAATATCAGAATAACATTATACCAGCTGGTATTGCAAAGTTTAAACCTGGCTGGATTGATAGTGCAAGAGATAAATTTAGGAATCTTAATGGTATAATACCTACTAATCTTAAGATATTCCAAGGAGTTGATTTAGGTGGTGAGGATAAGAAATCTGATTATTTCGGTATGACTACTATAGGTGTTGATAATAGGGGTGATGTTTATATGTTAGATAATCACCGAACACATGGTACACTTAATAGACAAATACAAATTATAAAGGCGATGGATGAGAAATGGAACCCATCTAGGATAGGTATAGAATCTGTTGCACAACAAAAACTTATGACATCTAAGATAATTCAAGAGAATCCATCTATGCCTGTAATACCAATCAAGTCATCTATTTCTAATGATAGAGAAACTAGAATGGATAGATTATCTTTATTGTTTGAAACTAATAGAGTATATCTAAATCCAAGTTTAACATATTTAATTGATGAATTATTAATTTACCCAAGAGGGAAACATGATGACCAAATTGATAGTCTTTCATTCGCGGTACAAACATCATATACAGGTGGTTTCATAGATTGGGGTCGTGTATCTGATTTTGTATCTGCAAAGAGAATGTATAAAATAAGTAAGTTATAATGTGTAATACCTACACGGTAGGAGTAAATCAATATGGTAAACGATGATAGTTTAGAAGAAGTATACATTGGAAGTAAGGATATATCTAAGTATTTATCTGCTTGTTTCTATGCACTAGGACAGAAAGAAGAGATAACAATTATAGCAAGAGGCAATAACACCAAGAGAGCTCTTGATGTTGCTGCTATATTAATTAGACAGTATCTAGAAAATCCTTCCTATGATGTTGTTATAGGAAGTGAGAAGTTTGAAGAGAGAAATGTAACTACTATAGAAATTAATTTGAGAGGAAAAAAGATAGATACAGATGTCAAGGCTTAAGAATCCATTTCGTAGTAAGATTAAATATCTTAAAGATGATGGTAGTGGTAGGTCAAAGACACTAGTGAGAACTGGTGGTACTACCACCTCCACTGGTATAGAATCTAGAGGTAGAACCCAATCTCAACTTAAACAATATTGGGATTATTATGCAGGTGAGGGTACTATATTCGCATCTGTTAATAGTATAGCTTGGAGTACTGTTATGGTAGGTTATACCCTAACATCCGATAATCCTAAATCCAAGGAACTCATACAATCTATGTGTGATAAGGTTAATCTTGAAGGTGTTCTAAAGGACTCTGCCATCAATATCTTAATCTTTGGTGATGCTTTCATAGAGAAGATATATCTAAAGAAGAAGGAGTTAGCCAGACTTAAGGTAGTGGATTCATCTATTATGGTTATTAATGCTGATGAGTATGGTGATTTAGTAGATTTTCAACAAATAATAGGTGGTAGACTTATAGAGCCAACCATCAAACCAGAAACCATGATTCACTTAAGATTATTTCCAATACCAGGGACACAGTATGGTTTATCATTACTAGCCCCTAATATGGATACTATAGATAGGAAGATAGCATCTGATGATACTATATTCAATGCTATAGAACGACATACCCCTAAATATGTTATTACTGTAGGAGACGAGAAGGATGGACAAGTACCACCTTCAGCTGCTATGGATGACATTAAAGAAGAGTTTGAGGATATCAATTCTAAGAATGAGTTTGTAGTTCCTTGGTTTATTAAGATAGATACTATTGATGAGAAGGGAGTACCTAATGTTTCTGATTACTTTGATTTATTCCAGACCCAACTTATTGTTGGTCTTTTGACTCCAGAGGAGAGTTTAGGATTGGGGAAAGGATCGACAGAGGCAACAAGTAGAGTCAAATCTATATTATATGAAAGGCAGATAAGGGCATTCCAGAATGACATATCTACTCAGATTGAGCGACAATTATTTAATCCATATCTTGATGAGAATGGAGTTAATATAGAGGAGGCTAAGAATCTAGTACACATCACATTTAATTCAGTAACTGAAGAGGATGAAGCTTTGAGAGCCAAATGGCTAGGTAATCTGTTTAGGGGTATGGACGAGATACCATTCACTTTGAATGAGATAAGAGGTTTCTTTGGGTTTGACCCATTGGAAGAAATGGAGAGACAATCTTTACCATCTGGTGGCAAAGATAAGGAACCTGAAGAGAAACCAAAGGAGGATGAGGAAAGTGAAGAACCTACATAGACATACAATACCATTTAACTACAACAAGAAGATACTCTACAAATCTATGGATGACAGAGTATTTAAAGATGCTACATTACTAACCCCTGGTGAATGGACTGATAGTGTATCTAGAACTCCAATTACCTATACTGATGCCGCGTTATTCTTATCAGCTAATAATTGGACTAAAAACATACTTAATCTTGACCATGAGTGGAAAGTATTAAATACCATTGGTACTGTACAGAATCCTAGATATCATAGTGGTTCTATTAGAGCTGACTTGTTTGTAACTCCGAGAACACAAAATGGTAAGGATGCCATAACTCTCATAGATTTAGGTTTAGTTAATGCTTTATCCATTGAACTTATGTCTAATGATACTTGGGATAGTGATGATTTCAAGAGATATGCTACAGATATAGAATATCTAGGTTGTGCTATGGTATATGGGGACAATGCAGCTTGCTCCGAAGCTAAGGTGAAGTAATGGAAGATATAGTCTGCTCGTTCTACAACGAATGTAAGAATTATAAGAAGGAATGCTATCGGTGTAAGTGGAATGCTAATAATATTTATGGTGATTACCTGTTAATTCAAAATGAGGATGGTAAAACTCTTCATTTCTTGGATACTACATGGATCTGAATCATAATCTTATTATAGATTGCCCACTATGCGAGTTATTTCTTAATCCTGAAAAGAATATTAATACTAAATTATACTACCCAGATTTAGATAAGATTAATGAGGTTGATTTCATTATCTTACATTCTACTATCCATAAGACTCCTGTTGTAATTGTTAGAGATCACACTACTGAGATATCCAGTGAAGTTTGGGGTAGAATCCTATACCAAGTTCGTAAGATGTTTGGAAATGTACAGTTGAGAAGTGAATCATCCAAAATTAAAGACCATTTTCATTGTGTTATTGTACAAGATGAGGGTAGATAATTTAATGCCAACACCACCTAGCAAGGATGAGACAAGAAAACATTTTCTAAAGTGTAGAGTGTGTTCTGTTGATTTAATTTTAGGTGATAGTTGGACGGTTGCTTTGAAGAATAACCGTAATCGTATTTGTAAGTCGTGCCATAAAAGAAATGGTAAAAACTATAGAAACTCCTTGTTAGGAAAATTACAGACATATAAAATAGGTGCTAGGAGAAGAGGGTATATTTTTGATTTGAGTGTTATGGAATTTGCTGATATAATTGTACAACCATGCTATTATTGTGGGGCAAAGAATAGTATATATAATGGGGTTGATAGAAAAGACAATAGTATAGGTTATATAAGGGAGAATTGTGTTTCCTGTTGTATGATGTGTAATCACATGAAACAAGAATATAATAGTAATGAATATATAGAAAAATGTATGGAGGTTGCGAATTATGCCAGTTCATAGTTGCCAAGAAGATGGAAAACCAGGCTACCAATGGGGTGGGAAAGGTAAATGTTACACATACACCCCTAATAATGAAGAATCTCGTAAGAGAGCACATGCAAAAGCGGAATTGCAGGGTCGAGCAGCTAGGTCTGGGGGTTATAGTGGTGCAGAAACACATTCTGGAATTCAATCATTACGTTTTAGTAAGAAGAAGTTTAATAAGTCGCAAGCAATCGCTTGGGCTAAATCACATAACTTTAAATCTGGTGATGTAGAGGAGATGCCTAATGAATGGAGACTACGGCAATTCAGTCCAAATCTTTGCACAAAATCTGGTGGGATGAAAGATTTAGCATCTGGTGTAAGGGGATATATCTGTCCTACTACAGGGGTTAGCCCAGGTAAGTCATTTGATTCTCTTTTTGATTCTTTAAATAGGATTTCCAATTCATTGAATAAGTTAAGAGAAATGTTATAATGTTTAATATGAGAGAGAGGATGGTGGTTAAGAATTTCTTTGATTGGTGGTATAAGGTATACTAGTGCATCTGGTGGTGCGGTAGAATCTCCAAGTGATGGTAGAATAGTTAATTTTTCGGGTTTCCCAATTAGTGCACAATCTAATAGTAATGCTCTTGCAGTATGTTTATTCATATGGGATCCGGTGAGTAATCAGTGGGTACCAAAGACATCGTAGATGTTGCGAGTGAAGACATTATTAGGAAATATATAAAGAAATTTAATGATGAGAGGGGTAGTAATAGTTATTCACAACGTGATTTACTTAAGTATCTAATTACTAGAATGGATGATGTAGATGTTAAACTTGATAACCATATTACAACAAACCAAGGAAGATTATCTATTGTAGAAACAACTATTAGTAACCTTAAGTATATGTTTGGGGTGTTATTAGTTGCTGTATTAGGTGTTTTTGGTATGGTATTTGTAATGATGGTGGCTTAAAATGAGATTAAGTGATTTAGATTTATTAGTGAATATAGATGATACTGTGTATAAATTAGAAGAGATTAAGAAAGACTTATTATTAAACCCATCAACTGAGACTGAACCATATGTAACTACTATACCATTTAAGCTACGAGGTTTCTTACAGAAAGCTAGTGATACAGAACACATAATTGCTGGGTACGCCTCAGTAATAGAGATAGATAAGGAGGAGCAATTAATACCTAAAGAAACATTACAAGATGGTATTGAAACTCTTCTTAAGAATTCTGATTATGCTAATCTAATGTTAGTTCATCAAAATGTCCAAGTAGGTAAGATACTTGAGAGTTATGGTAATCTAACTACCCATGTGGATGATAAGGGACTTTTTGTTGTTTGTTCTGTAAGAGAAGATTTAGAGACTGCTAATGAGATATGGGAACAAATCTTAGATGGTGAGCTTAATGGTTTCTCTATAGCTGCAGAAGTTCTTATGGAACATGAGGAATGCGACACTGAAAAATGTATATTAGTGATAGATAAGATGAATATCTTCGAATTATCTCTATGTGTTTTTCCAGTCAATTCCAAATCTGGTTTTGTTGTTGTTTCTAAATCAGAATCAAAAGATTTAGAATATAATGTCCGTGATTATTTAAATAGAGAGGTCAATGTTAATATGGCAAAGAAAGGGAAGAAACAACAGAAGGAAGTGGAGAAATCCGAAGAATTACCAACCGAAGAGAAATCTGAAGAAGTCGTAGAGGAATCAATCGAAGTTGAGGAGAAGACACCTGAAGAATCAGTTGAAGAGATTGAAACAGAGACAATACAAAATACAATAGAGAGTTTGCAGAGAGAAGTCGAAGCCTTGAAGGGTATTATATCAGAAATGAAAGCTATGCCCGATGAAGAGGAAGAAGAGGAAGAGGATGAGGAAGAAGAGATTATCGAAGAAGAAGAGAAACCAACTGAAGAACCTAAAGAAGAACCTGAAGAAGAGAAACCAACTGAAGAAAAGTCTGAGGAGAAACCCACACTAGAAGAGTTTCTGACAAAAGAAGATTTAGGTGATATCCAGAAATCTATTAATGAGATATTGGAAAAATTCTCTAAGTTTGATGAGCTAGACGATTTAAAGGTTGCTGTTAAAGCTAAGGACGATCAAATATCTGCATTAACTAAACGACTTGAAATTGTAGAGAAGTCAGAAGAGAAACCTAAGATTAAATCTGACACCAAAGTGAAATCAAAGAAACATGATATGGATTTAATACAGGACCCATTAAGAGCGGGCACTTATTATAAAGATTTATATTAGGTGATTTTCTTATGGCATGGTCTACATTGGATTTAACAAGTGACACTATACTTCAAGATGGAACTGGGGCTATGAATTATATAGCATCTGGTAATATCTATGTAGGTCAAGCTGTATATATCTGTAGTGATGATACTGTTAAAGTAACTACGACTACAACTGGTGAATGTGATGCTATTGGCATAGCATCTATAAATGCTTCTGATGGTAATAGAATCGGTGTTTATAGTAATTCCAATATTGTAAGGTGTTGTGTAGATTCTGCTGGTAATCCTGGTGTACCTGTCTATGGTGGTGCAAATGGTATTCTATCAACTACTCAAGGTAATGCAAAGAAGGTAGCAGGTTATATTAAGGAGACTCCAACTTTAGGAGCTGGTGGTACAAATTATGTTGGTAAGATTTTGTTAGTTTAAATGTTAAATAATATGATGGTGTAAAGAATATGGCATGGACAGAGATAACAACTAAAGATATAGCTATCCAAGGTGAAGACTTTAAGTACAATTGTATGGCATCTGGTACTATCAAAAAAGGACAAGCATTAGTTAATATTACTGATGGTGATACAAGTGATATATATGTAATTTCATCTTCATTAGCTACATCAACTAAATTCGTGGGTGTTGCGGTTACTGATGCTGTTAAAGGAGAACCAGTTGCAGTATATGGTCAAGGAGCTATCTGTTGGGGTAGAGGTGATAGTGCTTTAACATATGGTGATTACCTTATCGCTGATGATGATGGTCAATTTGATGATGTTGCATCTGAAACTGAAACGGCAGCAAGTGGTGTAGCCCAAGCAATGAATACTATAGGATCTGCTGGCGAGTTTAAACTTAAAATTATAAGATAAGTATAATGTAATCTGTCATTTCTATTATGTCAGTCCCTATGTAGTATAACTCAATAGAGGTGATTACCTATTTCGTGGGACACTAATGATTTAACTAGTGACACCATATATCAAGAGGGGCCATTTGGTTTCTTGTTTAAAGCAAGTGGGAATATCGAACGTGGTCAGGTTGTTAGAATAATAGAGGACAACCATGTAACACCAAGTACTGTTGGTACTAATGGAATTGGAATTAATGACCATAAAGTATTACATGGTAATGAGGTTACTATCTACATACCTGGTAATATAGTAAATGCATGTGGAACATCTGCATACACACCAGGGACTGTATTGTATGCAAGTGGTAATGGTATGGTTTGTGACCAAAGATATTCCACTGAACGTCCTGTGGCAATAGCAAGGAGTACATTTGCTACAGCTACAACTAATATGGTTGGTGAGGTGGTTATTATATGAGTTTCACACAAGTCACTGACACTATCCCAATTCAACCAGGAATAGGAGCATATGGTTTCACAGCATCTGGTACAATCTACAGAGGACAGGGTGTATATCTATGTGGGGATAACCAAGTAAAAGTCCCTACTAATGACACTCAACGACTAATTGGTATAGCAGAGTATAATGTTGTGGATTCTGATAAGGTAGCAATATTTGGTCCACTCAATTTAGTATCTTGTAAGATATCAGCATCTTCCACATTAACAGCAGGTACGTTTGTTGGTGTGATAAGTGAAGGATATCTATCTAATACAGCAACATATAGAAGTGGTGCGGTAATAACTAAATCAGCTACATCTAATTATGGAACTGGTGAGATACTAATATTGGGGACGGAATATATCCAATAATGTTTTAATGTTTGTATTGAAATGTATATATAAAGAGTATGAATATGACAAATAAGTTAACGAAACTATTAGAATTAGCCTATGCTGACAATCAAGAGAAAAAGAGAGTATTGGATAAGACATCAACAAAGACTATTCTAAATATTAAGGAGAATGATGATACATACAAAGCTCTATTACAATCCGATAGCAGACAGGAGGCAAACCTTCTACAGGAAGAAGTGTACAAAACTATCTCTGAAGGAGCTGAACCATGGAAATGTATGAGAGATGTTGTTCCTACAATAAGGACAGATAGCTACTCTGTTAGAGTGGTTAAGGGAGAAACTGGTACTTATGCTGAAAAGTTAGCAGAAGGTGCTAATGTACCAATTGACACGCAAGTATATACTAAGGAAGATATTTCAGTATACAAGATTGGGACTCGTCCACTCATTACTAATGAATTGATTGAAGATTGTCTATTTGATATAGTCAACCTTGAACTCAAGAAAGCTGGTATGAGAATGGAGAACAAACTTAATAGGGATGTCCTATTGGAAATCCTAGCTGATGCAGGCACGACGGAAGTAGATCCAGCTGGATCTCATATTGCAGTTTCAGATTTGGCCAAAGCAAGATCTGACATACAAACAAATAACTATATGCCAGACAAAGTAGTTTTCCATCCACTCGCAGAAGGATATCTTCTACAGGACTCTAACCTCGCATATGTATCATATGCAGGTGAATCTGGACCACTCCACACTGGTAATATACCAAAACTCATGGGATTGATACCATACACTACATCTTGCACAACTGGTACAACCGCCAACGTATGGGGCACAACTGACCAAGCTAATCAATATTATGGTGTAGTTCTTGATTCAGCAGCTAATACATATCTTGCAATGCGGAGAGATCTTACAGTTGAGCAATATGATGACCCAATTCATGATATCATGGGTATTTCTTGCACAATGAGATATGGTGTAGCTACAGTCCAGGCTAATGCAGCTTGTAATATATTAACAAAGTAAGACTGATATCTATTTGGGAGGTGTAACCTCCACTTTATTTATATCTGTCTTTTGTATGTTAAATTATGTAAAAATTATTACGAGGTTGGAATATGCCAGGAAGCAAAATTCCAGTATTAGAATCCGAGAAATTTACTGTACAAGGTAGTGGTAGGGGATTATATATAGTTGATGATGCAACTAACTTTGATGTAGTATCTTGGACAGGAGTATCTGGTGGTGCGTTATCATGTTCTCAAAAATTCTTACCAGCTCCAAGTGCTATAGCTTGGATGAGAGTGACTGAACAAAACACAGGTACTGCTTATTATTCACCATTGTTCCGTGAGGTATTGTAAGTAATATGTTAAGTGGGTTTGGAAATCAGGCGTGGATGACAGAATCTTTCGAAGAGAGTAGACAGAAAGCACTTAAGGATAGAACTAAATTTACTGATGAAGAGTTAGAGATATTAGAATTAGATAGTGATGTTTCCCTTGGTGGTGGTGACTCTTATTATAAATCATTTGAGATAAAGCAATTTCCATATCCAAAAGACACTTATAGAGCAAAACTTGATTTACGGATTAATAATCCAAAGATAGGTGACTAATGGCCGATTACACTCCAGTATCAGTAGGAGAAAATGATGTGAGGTCATTCCTGACTCCACCATTAGATTATGATGATGTTTCTAAAGCTGAAATCTTACTCAAGATAGAATCTGTGGAGACATATGTAAAGTATACATACTTTGGTGGTGGCACTGTGCCAGTGAAGGCTAGAATACCAATTCTTCTACTCACTATATCTAATCTTATATCTACACCCACATTAGCTAGGAAATACTACACACTTGCCTCAGAACAGTTAGGTGATTATAATTATGTGCTAGCTCAACCAACATCTAAGGGTAGTGATGTTAACTTCTCACCATTTACTATTACTAAAACTTGGCACAATATGGGTTTGGAAATATTACAGAAGATAGCTTCACCAACTGATTATATTGTTCGGAAAGCGAATGAATAGACCGTCACCTTTATATCCGGAAAATTGGTCAAAACTTCGTAGATATATCTTTAAAAGAGATAATTATACCTGCCAGATATGCGGTAGAAAAACTTTACATCCACATTGCCATCACATTGTACCAATTAAGATATCTCATAACTCACATAGCAATAACCTAATAACTGTATGTCCATATTGTCATAAACGGATACACCATATAAAATGACATTTGAATCACTACTTAACAAATCTTGCTATATAGGAACTAAGGATTCATCCCAAAACTCTTTGGGGGAATGGACTTATACTTGGACATATTCAACTACTGAAACTAAGTGTAGAATGGCTCCAGTGTCATTATCTGAAAGGATTGATTTTGGTGGTGAATACAAAGATATTAGATATAAAGGTTTCTTTCTTTCTGGTGCGGGTGTTAATTTGAATAATAGGATTAAATACAATGATGAGTATTATGAAGTACGTGAACGACAAATGGATTCAAGTGACCATCATATTACTACATTGTTGAGCAAATTATGATATCTCTTAAGATTAAAGTAGTAGGAAGAGAAAAGATAATATCTAAACTTCGTATCTTACAGACATTAGTTGAGGGTGGTGCTGTGAAAGGGTTGAGAGAATCTATGGATGATATTGAGAAGGCAAGTAGTGATTATTTGGATAATATGACTAATTGGGGTGCTGGTGCTACAAGACCAACCGAAAGTATTAATGAGAATTGGATAAGACAGGGACCAGAAGTGAGAGGTGGTAATATACAAGCGTGTTTGGGAAATTCTAGTCCTCATAGTCACATAGTGGAATTTGGTTCAACAGGACCGATTACACCAGTTGGTGGTTCACCATTACATTTTATATATATGGGTGAGGAAATGTGGAGATGGTCTGTTAGAGGTCAGCAACCAATGAGATATTTCACAACTGGGATACAATTAGCTAAACCACTTGCACGAGATCATATCAGAGAATCTATCCGTGGTAATATTAGAACGGTGTTTAAATAATGTCTTACGCTACATATTCATCTACTAGAAAACTTCTTATTAACCATACTGGTGTTACTAATCTAGTACCTGCTGGTAATATAAGAATTGGGTTTTCTAGAGAACTTAATGTGTTTCCTAGTATATCCATAACTCAAGTTGGTGGTGGTACATATGGTTATACTGGGTATGGAACATCAGTAGATGGTTCTAAAATGAGACGTGAAGATAGAACTATTCAAGTGGATATCTACAATAGAGATAGTATGTTATCTAGCCAAGTGATAGGAGATGCGGTTGATGTTGCTCTTATGTCTGGTACTGGATTTAGAAAACTTAATGATAATGATATCTTTGAAGAAGGTATCCAATCATTCCGGAAAATCCAAACTTGGAGTTTCTGGCAAAATGTAAATGACTAGTATGTTTATTATGTTGAAATAATGAGTGGTAGAATGAATATTAACTTAAGTAAAGATGAAAGGAGGTGTGATTCGTGGGCACAGTGACTGGAAAGGACGCTATAATAGCAATCAACGCTAAAGCAGATTCAACATGGGGTTTATCTGATTTCAGTGTTACATTTGATAAAGGAACGGTAGAACAGGAACTAGTTGGTGAACTTGGTAACTATTTCACTTATGGTTCACTATCAGTCAATGGTTCATATACTTGTTGTAAATTTGCAGCATCTGGTAATGCGGATTCATTAAAGAACTTATTGGGTGACACTACATATATAAGTATATCTGGGACAACTGGTTCTAATCTATCTTGGTATTTTACATCATGTCAGATAACTGGTTATGATGTGACTATGGGTGATGCTGATACTATTACAGAAGCTTCAATAGATTGGATTGTTATGCATCCAAATCAAGTCACAATTACTGATGCTACCGGTCATGTTGAGGATTAAGGAGGATAGATAATGACAACAAGTCCAAAGACTTATACAGGTAAAGATGCTAGTTTGTGGATTTCTGGTGTAACTCATACAACATTAGGTATTTCTGACTTTTCTCTAACATTAGACCGAGGAACTGTAGAACAAGAGTTGGTTGGTGAAACTGGTAATTATTTCGCAGCTGGTTCATTATCTGCAACAATATCACTAACACACTGTAAGTTAGATAATACCTCAGCAGCTGGTTTATTATCATCAACTATTAATGGTACCAATGTATATGTATCAGGTAATTGTGGAGCTGATTCGCTACATTTCTACTTTGTATCATGCGCAGTAACTGGGTTTGATATAAGTATTGGTGATGCGGATACTATTACTGAAGGTTCTGTAGATTTGTTAGTTATGACACCATATGATATATCATCACAATCAGGTAAAGGATTATTTACTGGTGAGTATATAACTAATACG
>Ga0207997_1000603_pt1 | contig 18319 bp, 26 predicted proteins | sample AntAceMetag02UKN_FD_184777 | JGI IMG/M metagenome (GOLD analysis project Ga0207997, IMG submission 184777) | Saline lake microbial communities from Ace Lake, Antarctica - Antarctic Ace Lake Metagenome 02UKN (SPAdes) (version 2) | ecosystem: Environmental > Aquatic > Non-marine Saline and...
TTTCCGTTCATATGACAAGAACTACGGCGGTTTCGGTTGCGGTGAATTGATCGTCTTAGCGGCAAGACCGGGTATTGGCAAGACAGCGTTAGCTTTGGCAATTACTGAGAATGTATCGCGTCATAAGTCAGTGCTGTACATATCGCTCGAAATGCTAGTTGCCGAATTACAAGCCCGTAGACTGTCGATAGCAGCCGGCATTAACGGAGCGGTGTTCCGACAAGGCAAGGCGACGGAGCGCGACAAGGAGGCGATACGCACGACGGCGGTTGGCATAAACGACCGACAGTTCCACATCTGGGCGACGCCTACATGTACAACCGGAGACATTGCCCGACAATGCCGTATTATGCAGCGTAAGCACGGTGTGTCATTACTCGTTGTCGATTACATCCAACTATTGACCCCGGAAGATAACAAAGCCCGTCGGCAAGAGCAAGTATCAGCTATGTCGCGGGCATTGAAGAATTTAGCACTTTCTGCCGAAATACCGGTTTTGGCACTTGCACAACTTAATCGAGAAGCGGAGAATGAATACCCGAAGTTAAAGCATTTACGGGAATCAGGATCGATCGAGCAAGACGCGGACGTGGTTATGTTATTAAGTCGCAACGACCGAGAAAAGAACCCTTCGCAAGCAGAGTATCACGTTGCCAAGCACCGTCACGGAGAGACGCGGAAACATGCGATAACGTGGAATACGCATACATCGTCTTTCGAAGACTTGCGTATCGAAGACCACGACAACTACACGGAATTCAATTAAGGAGATATTATGAGTGAAGATCAGAAACCAGAACCAATAAAAGATGAGAATGGCGTGCCGTGGTGTGATACCGGTTGTAGACATTATAATGACGTACCCTATCATCAAATTGAAGGTGATAGAAGCTCATGCGCACTAGGCGGGAGCGTGCATGGATTGTGCAAAGCCGCCGTTCGCGAGATGGTGGCTGAGTTGGAGCAATGTAGGGAAGCAGTAAATGCATTTTTGGACACTTGGAAACGAGCAGGGCCATTAGGCTCAGGTCAATTTGAGAAGTTTGATCAGGTTGTGCGTTTATGCCAAATAGCGACAAGAGAAAGGCACGAAAAATAATGAGCGAGAAAACATTAGGACAGGTGGCTTACGAGGCGTGGCAGGCCGCTTCGAGTCATTGCTTTAGCCCTTCAATCGGCTGGGAGACGATGCCAGAACCATATCGCACCTGGTATCAAGAGATGGGGCAGGCGGTTATAGATACAATGCAAGCCGAAATCGAGCAGCTGCGAGCGTTGGCAGACTACGCAAAATCAGTGCGTATGGATCGCTGGACGATCGAGGACGATTGCGTTCTGTGTCTACAAACAGAGGAATGGTGTCGTGGATTATTGGCCGCCGCCGACGCGGCGCGAGGGAGTGAGTGATGAGTGGGCGAAAACCAAAATATACGAGCGGGCCGTGGAAGGTCTGGAGCAAGTCGCGTGGTACTGTCGCGGCGGCGAAAGACGATGGGCATATAATCATCGCCGTCCACAGTTCGGTGAACGAGTCGTTGTCAAGAAGTGAACGAGCCGCCAACGCCACGTTAATCGCCGCCTCGAAGGAGCTGTTCGAGCTGGGACGGGTGGCGATGCAATCGACGTGCGAATTGTGCCATTGTCAACAGGGCAATATCGGGTGTATGCCCGATTGCGATGCTGCGCCGTTTCGAAGATTACTCGAACGACTCGAAAGCGAGGTAACCGAGGTAACCGAATGAAACTACATATCGACAATCCGAACTGCATTGTTAGAAGTGCATTCTTTCATATTACGCCGTATGCGGTTAATATTATAATAAATACCGACAAACGCCACCGCTATGCAGATTGGAGTGAGAGCTGTTTAGACACATATACTCTTGGCTTTAATGGCGATACGGACGATGAAGGTCATGATTCCGTTAAGCTAATATCCGAAACACCGGAAGAGGTAGAGATGCTTGATTGGTTTCCATTTGTTAATTGCTGCAAAGATCAGTTGCATTATTTACTGTGTTAGCCTGCTGTGATCTTAGAAGAGGATGCGTTAGCGAGATGGAATGATCATACTAAAAGCAAGGAGAAAGAATGAAGTTTACACATCGTCGTGATGTACATTTTCTATATTCGGAATTTTTCGCGCATGATATGGACATGTACAGGTTCCGAAAATATCGCCCTGGACACTTTAATCATATCGTTGATATTGGTGCAAACGTCGGAATGTTTGCTTTGCTTGCGAGATTTATTCAACCGACCGCTACCATTGATGCCTATGATCCAGATAAAAGGGCGTTCAAGGCATTGACGATCAACGCTGAAAACCTTCATATCAACTGCTACCATGTTGGCGTTGGCAACGGTAATCCAATATTCCGAAAAGCTGGTCATTCCAGTATTGGGCATAGTTACCTAGAAACCAGTGATGACGTGAATCCTGCACAATCGGAATCCATGCGACTGATCGACATGCTTCCATCCGATCGAAGCGGGTGTTACGTCAAGATGGATTGCGAAGGTGGTGAAAATGCCATTTTCGGCGATCCTGAATCATGTCAAGCATTAGGCGAATGTCTCGCTATCGGAATGGAAACGCACGGTTCGCATGGAATGACGCTCGATGAAGCGTCGAAGCGATGGTGTACAATGTTGCAAAAAACGCATCATGTAAAGCGCATTAGTAAAAGTCGAAAAGGTCGAATCTTTATCGCTAACCGAAAAGGAGGAAGAGATGAAATTTAAGAAAAAGTTTGTATTGGGTCTTTCGGCGACTGCCGCATTGTTATTCGTGTTTATGCAAGTACCAATGGCGTATATTCAAGAGTTGTCTATTCGTTATAACCCGACGTGGGAGGCTACCATAATAGATACGGTAGTATCTGCACGCATCTTCTGTTTCGTGATGGCTGTAACCGCTTTTTTAACATTTCGTTACGGTCTTTACTGTGACTAAAATAGGAGTAGCAATGAGAATCGAACTGAACGTAACGACGCGATGCATCGCGTCGATACCTGACGAACTCCGCTTGCCGAATATATCATGGTCAGGCGCGAGAGAATCGAAAAAGAGACACTTGCCCTATTTATGGTCGCCTACGGATCTTGGGCTACCAATCAAGCCGTGTACACAGCCAAGGATATGTGGCTTTTCGCTCGATAACCTCGGATGGCTTCCGTGTAGCCCGGCCATTATGATAGTCCGTGCGTTTCGATTGAAGCATTTGTACAAATACGCCATGCCGGAGGAACCGTGGGGATTAGACGAACTGTGCAAGCATTGCGTACATGCTGCACCCGCAGAATGGCGCTAATCGCACGCAAAGCTACTCAAGGACATTACGGAAGAAGATCGAACACCAACGGCGTCGTGGAAGCAAGGAATAGAGCGTTACGAAAGGGTATACAATTATGGCAAGAAGACGGCCTCTGACAGACGGAGAAAAAATCTTCATTGAGAAAAATGTCGAACGGCTGACGTTTTCCGAGATCGGTCGTCAGCTTGGACGATGCCAGCCGACAGTATCGTACTATGCCCATAGCAAAAATTTAGCAAACACATCGAAAACAGAACGGAATCGGTGGACTACAGAGGAAGAGGATTACTTGTTGAAGCATTACGAGGAAGACGGCGGGTCTTCCTGTGCGGAGGCGTTAGGTCGCTCGATCGATATGGTATATCGTAAAGCAAAACAGCTAGGGGTACGGTCTTACTATGTTAGGCGTGCCGCAGCCGTAATTGACGAACAGGCGCTAGAAGAGGAAAGGGAAAATGATGATCCATGTCATTGCGGACCAGGCTCGCGGGGTAAGATCGATACATTACGACAACGGCAAGGACAGGGCCTAGAATTATGGAACGAAGAGGATGAATCATCGTGTTCGTGCGAAGAGATGAACGAACGAACTTCGTTTGCCAGTCAAACGGATAAGCTGCTACCAGAAATAGACCTTGACGACGATTGGGATTGCCCAATGGATAGGAAAAATAATGAGCTATATATTAAAAACAATCAAAATAATGGAGATAATTGATGAAATGTAAAAATTACTGGCTAGAGAGAGTTGATGAACTCCTTATAATACACGACGGCACTGGGTGTAGGCCCGCAACTGATCCTGAAATTGCCTTATTTGAAGCCCTGGAAAACCAACTGGCATACGTGGATTCATATCGTCATGTAGCCGCAGAACTGTATCAAAGTTTAGAGATGTGCGGTACACCAGATAATGAGATTTCTATAGAAGAAGCATTAAAGGAAGTAGATGTGGATGCAAAAATATATTTAACGAAAGGAGGATTCGTATGTAAGCGATTTGCCGAGTACATAGGCGAAGAAAAGGCCATCAATCACACTGACCCTGAACAGACTGACGAATTCGATACAGATTCGGAAGGTGAATAGCATGTCTATTGATTGTACTACCGAATTTGCACGGGGTGCAAGTGCTCGGTTTCCAGGTTACATCGCCATAGATTATAAATATGTAAAGAAAGGAGAGTTGTTTGGAGATTACAGCCATTGTAAAGGGTGGATTGTTCGCAAGGCGGATTATGATATTTATTCACCAAAACTAATAATGATAGAAAAATCTAATCACACTGACCCTGAACCGACTGTCGTATCCGATACAGATTCGGAAGATAGATAGCGGTATCACCGTGCAATTTGCGATACCTGACATCACCGCTGGTACGTTGCCATAGGCGGTTGTTTACTGGCTTCTGCATGCGTTTATGGTCGCCTAAATAGCCTTTGCGAGCTAAATCACCTGAAACGATTTGCAAGCCGCCTATGGCCTTTTTCGCCATTACCGGAAAGAAGTCCTTATCGTCAATACGTGCGATAACTGGGCCGTCGACGCGATTGGAATATTCATCACCTATCTCGCGAGTATTATTTGCCAAGATTTCATGTGGATGGTAAATAGTGTCGTCTTCTAATATCATGTCGCCAAGAGTTGCTAAACACTCCTGACCGAAGTAGTAGTCGCAATCGCAAAACCAGACAATATCGGCAAAAGAGTCGCGTGCCACGATATTCCTTCCAATGGAACGTCGCAAGAGCATTTCAGGCGTTAATTCGCATGTCTGAAGTTGCTTGCCAATTAGCCCGTCGAACCATGTTAGCATTTCGGCCGTTTTACGGTCTTCTTCCGAATAGCAGACAGTTATCTTGACCATATCTGGATCGGACCACGTATACAGGCTTGACAACTGATAGCACAGTGCTTTGCTATACCGCCAACAGTGGCTAATTATCTCAATCATGGCTGTTTTCGCCTTTACGTGACGTTATATTTGGGATATTCACTCTATAAGGCCGTTTTATTGATATTTTATGTGAATAATATGCGCATAATGTGAATAATTAGTATCCTGTATTTACAGTGTCAAATCGACGGATTTGTCTGGTTTCGGCTTATCATTGGAAGACGCATTTTCGTCTTCCGCTTCTTTGTCGACAAACTTAATTGCATTACGCGCATTTTCAGATGTTTCTACGTAGCGGTTCGGTTCGGGCTGGTTCATGATATTTCCTTTAGGCGTACATGAGTGTATCGCATCGGATAACCTTCTGAATCTTCTGTGTCGACTGGTTCCGAAGAAAGTATTTCGTAATTCGCGTCTTTTTCAACGACGACTTCTTCTTCGTCTGGATCTGAAAATGGCCCTAAATCAATACCCTGTTGCGTATCTACCGACAGGACAATTGACCCGTGCTTTGACGTTCCTGAGAAAGCTGAAGCTGCTTCCGCCGATTTTGCGAAGCTGCTTGTCTGATTCAACTGAAAGGTATTACCAGGGGTGGTAATTTGCTCAATTACATCCTGATCGGCATCTCGTAGATCAAGACCACGAAAGACCGTACCTTGATAATGCGGTGCGGAAGACATGGCAGACTTGAAGGCATCGAAATGCTTGGAGTTGTATTGCAATTCCGGCCGATTGGCGGCTTCCGGGTCAAGCTCCATCGCGCGTATCGCATGATATGCCGTAGAAGTCCATGCGTGAATAGCATTAGCCTCTTCTTCTGATAGCGACTGTTCCCATGCGCTGATTGATTCAGGAGTCGCCGTGACACGCGGCATTGCTGTCGATTCTGCATGCATCACCGTTCCCTGAGCCACAGGAGCTTTGGTAGGTGCTTGCGCGGCATGGCTCATATCGCCCGATCCGCTAATCCCGCTACTGCCAGACGTGAACTGACCGGACGTATCGCCGCCACCGGCGTCACGCGGGTGTTTACCCTCGAATTCAGCGTCATATCGCTCTAAAGATGCCTGACGACGTTGCGTGTACTGTTCACGCCGCCAACGACGTACTTTTTTGCGATACAGTTCGCGGTATTTATCGTTCTTTGCCATGATTTTACCCTTCGAACGAATATTCAATTTTCTTTGGCTGTAGAACACCGAATTTCTTATGTTTGCCGGTAGAGTAGTATTGGATCGGTCGACCGGTTCGTTCGCTTATCTCGCGCGACATTGGCATGACGTACTTCGCGTTTGTGTCGTCAATAATCCACGGGATACTATGGCGGAACGAGTCGAGATGTTCTAATATCCCATTACGGCAGTCGCGGCCAATATTTTTAAAAGGTGGCCCATCGATAATGAGTAGATCGTACCATCCAGGCATCGCTTGGAAGACAATCTCGGGATCGTACCATTTATTCTCAAGAAGTGGGGCGTGGATATACGTCGAATCTTGGCATGTACCGCACCATTCGGCACAATGCTCGATGGAGTACACGTCATATCGCCTTGATAGATATTCCGTTGTACTGCCACTGCCTAGTTCGACGATTCGCTTCCCTGCATCGATGTTATCGACAATCCAATCCAGTACCTCAATCGTCACGGCAAATCCGCCGAGATTTTTGACTTCAGATTCCGTAAGGTTCAGTAATTCAGTCGCATTATTAGTCATTATCAAAGTCTCCTGGTCCCATGATTGCGAATTTCTTCTTCCTGGACGTGTTATCGTGGATAACGTCAAGTGTTCGCCCTTGATCGGTCGCTATTTGCTGCGCCATGTCCAGATTGACGGGATTCTCTACGTCGTCGATTAGCCACGGAATCTCCACGGCGAACATGTTAAAATGATCGAGCAATCTTTCCCGAATACGTGGACCGTCGATAATTAGCAGCTTATACCCAAACGGCATGGACGCCACAATTGGTCGTGGATCGTACCAATTGTCGGCTTGAAGCGGTGCGTAGATATACGTAGCGTTCTTCGCTTTGTATAGAAATGCCTTATTATGCTCAATCGACCACATCTCGTAGCCATACGATAGAATCTCGGTTTCCAATCCGCTACCTAATTCCACGATGTCGGAACCGAGCGGTATATGGTTTAAGATCCATTGCATTGCAACGGGACCAAGTGACATTCCCCGCCGCTGACTATCCTTGACGTGCTGTTGGAATAAATCTGCGGGTAATTTTAACCTTTGCATTACGTTCCTTTCCACGGAGACCATGTTGTATCGGCTACTTAGAATCTCTGTGCCTTTACCGCTGCCAAGTTCGAATATCGTTCTATTTTGCGGAATATTGTCGGCAATCCATGTCAGTGTGTTGCGCCCCAGCGCTCGTCGTGCATGATTCTGATCTGAGTTATACCAAGTGGCTAGTTCTTCGTTCATTGCTTATCTATGCATTGCTTATCTCCATTTTACTTTATCGCTTCCCTAAACCATGCGATTGTTTTCTGCAAGCCGCTTTTCAGGTCGGTTGTTGGCTTCCAGCCTATCGTGCTTGTAGCTAGTTTGATGTTCGGGCAACGCCGTGTAGGATCGTCTTCAGGCAATGTTTCGTGGACGATCTTCGACTTGCTTCCGGTTAGCTCTAAGACTATATTCGCAAGTTCCGATATAGTCACTTCATGCGGATTGCCAAGGTTCATAGGACCTATCATTGCGGCATCGTGATTCATCGTCTTAATCAATGCGTCAATCATGTCGTCGACGTAGCATAGTGATCGCGTCTGAACACCGTCCCCGTAGACGGTCAAGTCATCTCCACGAAGCGCCTGGCAAACGAAGTTGGAGACAACCCGACCATCGTTGGGGTCCATGCCGGGTCCGTAGGTGTTAAATAACCGAACGACCCGTAACGGGAAATTATACTCTACTTGCGACTCATATAAAAGGGTTTCGGCGACACGTTTTCCTTCATCGTAACACGCCCTTGGTCCAACGGTGTTCACGTTGCCACGATAGATCTCTTTTTGCGGGTGATTTCGACCGATGGGATCGCCGTAGACTTCGGATGTGGACGTAAACAGGAAGGACACTCCTTGTTCGGCCATTTCAACGATAGTCTTTGTGCCATTATAGCACGTATCAAGCGTTTTGAGCGGAATATCACGATACGCAGGCGGAGAAGCTGGGCAAGCTAAGTGATATATCTGATCATATTGATTGTCGTCGTAAAATGACCGAACATCTGCTTGAATGAAGCGGAACATGCCGAAATCACGACATGACGTGAGATTAGCCTTCGTGCCGGTCGATAGATCGTCCACGCAGGTGACTTCATTGCCGATATTAAGCAGTTTCAGGCAAAGGTGCGAACCTAAAAAGCCTGCGCCGCCTGTTACTAGAATGTTCATTTCGTTTCCTTCATGCAACAGTTCTTATACTTCTTCCCACTTCCGCATGGGCAAGGTCGATTGCGATGTGCCAGCCTGCCTTTGCGTAATGGCGCAGTACGTCGTATTTTACGCAAGAATGTGGTTAGATTCGTGTCTCGCTTATTCATATTCCGTAATCTCCTTGTCGTAATTCCTTGCCCATGCTTTTATGTGAGCCGGATTCTCTGCTTCACACTCGCAAAACGCGGGATACCAGATTTTCTTCCCACGTTCGTCTCGCATGTGCTTACGACCGTGAAAATGCCATACAATCGGTTCTTTTTCGTCTTCGTCGAATAGCGGTGAACAATTAAACCTTCGCCCCAATAAACAGTAGTCTGTATTCTCAAAAAGTATCTGCATTGCCAACTCATCGGCAATCCACGGCGGACGATTCCCGGTTCCAAGTGAAATAGCCTCTACGATGAACTCCCACCAATACATGCCGTCTGCATCGGCGTTCCAGCCTAATACACCGGTATTCAATGCGACAGTAGGCGTCCTTTTCTGGCAATCCAGCAAATGATCGACCATCGGCGAACGACCACGCATTCCTTCTACGCGGCGGCTGATTTTGCGTCCATTCGACCGCCAATTGGAGAACGATGTAACGAAATACGGTGCACGGTCCAATGCAGTGAACATCTCGTCGATATTTGCAACGACAAGCGTATCTGAATCCATAAATACCGTCCGATCGAACGGCGTCCACTTCCACATTTGAGGTTTCAGTAAGAAATGCCCATTCCGCTTGTACCTCGGAACGTCGATCATAACGACCTGTGCGTCGAATGCATCTGCAATCTTTCGAACAACGTCTTCCGTAGCCTCATTGGCAACAATCGCAATCGGGCCATCGTAATACTTGCGCAAAGACCATATCGACACGCATAATCGCGGTGCGCTTTGCGGATTGCTAATGAGCATGTAAAGTACGCCGCTTGTCATTTCTCGCCTCCAACAATATGTTGCAGTCGGTCGAAGTATGTCTGCTTATTATCTCTTGCCCACCACGATATAGCGATTTTATGTTCGATCGTGTCGAATATATGCCACCAATTGAACTGCTGTTGCGATTGCATTTCCCTTGCACATACCGCTGCCTGTGGCAGGTCATCCCAACTGCCACGATAGTCTTCCATGCCACCGTCAGGGTAGAACATATCACCAGCAAAAATCATGTATCGTTTCATTTCCCCATAACCTCCTGTACAACACGCTCACGTCGCTTCCGACCGGAACAATGTACCCATCCGTTTCGAATAGCCTTTGATCGCACGATTGTCCGCTTTAATCGCGCCGCTACGTACCAATGATAGGTGTCCTGTGACGGCACGGGCAAGCAACGGGCTGCAAAACGGGCCGCTTGTCGGCTGAAGTCCGTCTCAATGATCGAGATCCAGCTTGTAATGCGTGGATGATGAATACGCTCGATCCCATTACGTATCGTAATCTCGCAGTCGCTGGCAATAACAGGTCGATGGTAATGTGCCAGTCCGTGCGCCTCTTCCGCCCATCGATCGAGTCGAATAATAAACTGACGCGGTTTTGTGTAATTCCATCCCGGCGCGACAATAGCCGGATCATCCACGAACCAATCAGGGTCGCATAATTTACCCGGACCGGTACATACGGCATCCGTATCGATCTTTAACCAGTGAGACGTTTCGACCAGACCCGGCGCGCGTTGCACGAATAGCCCTAGCATCGCCTCACGTTGATCCCCTGGGTTGTTCGTCAACTGAACGGTATCAATCGTCGCATTACGGCTCATGGGCTTTAGAGAGCGTTCCCATTCGCTTGGAGCCATCGCCTTGCCATCACACATAAATATCTTAAGCATCGGCTTCAATTCTGGATGATATTTAATCCAGGTTGGCCATACGCTCTTAAACTCAGCTAAATGTTCAGCGTCTAAGGCGATGACAAGTGTAAGATCTTCCAGTGCTATCATTATGGCCTCGGCGGAGGAATAATTATGTCACATACTGCTGCCATAACAACTATTCCTTCCATTGTGCCGTATAACATGTCTCTTATCATTCGTTTTTACCTCGATACCACCCTTCGGTGTTTAATGTCTGTTCGATACCCTCTGTAGCTTGATCGACGGCATCTTTGAGCGACATTTTCGGGAATGCCTGCAAAAGACTGCCTTCCGTGCAATTTACTACCTCGTATTCGCTTTTTGCGAACTCAGGTACGAGTTTTCGGAACATCTGGTCCATATCCGCGAAGTGATCGTTGTTATTCTTCACACCACTTGCCGTTTTGACCTGATCGAATGCATACGGCTGGTCGGGGTCCATCTTAAAGTCGACGCCAAGGAGGTAAAGCCTCTTAAAGCCAAGATATAGCCCTAATCGAAGTGCCGCGAACATTGTATTAATAACATGCGGCTGATTATTCGCCACAATTCCCTTTTTTTCATTACCGAATGAATGATCTTTGTCGTTTCCTCGGTTCACGGTGTTTTCGGTACAATATTGAGCGACTTGGAACTCGGTATTACGGTGAAACCCGATAACGCCCGGATATTCCCTAGCCGGCACGTTCGTTGACACGAGTTTCCCGCTATCGTCGCGTTCGCAGACGCATTTCTCGCCTTTCCGCCCTGGACCCCACTCGCGCACAGGCGTGAATTTTAGCACGGAGGGGTCTTTCCAGAGGCCATCGCAAAACTTGCGGGCAGGATCGGTATGCAACCACACATGCGGTCGTATTGGGAGAGGAAGAACGGCAGCGGAGTTGTTACATGACATAATCAACACGCCTCGCTTGCCGAGAAGATTCAAGTTCGCGTCCTTGACGCTAGGGCCACTTAATACAAGGAAAGCCGATGCACCACGATACAGGTCAGCTACGTTACAATCGCGCCCATATCGGTCGACGCATACACCTTCTGGATGCTTGCACTGGCGAACATCCATATAGTTTCGATTCGGCTTATCGGACTTAGGCTCTTTCGTCTTTGGCACTTTCAGTGCCGGTGAAGGCGATACGAAATCCTGACAGATAGCGCAGTCACGACCGGAAACGGAACCGTGCTTGGCGCACTCGCACGGGAAGACTGGATTTTGCGGTCCGTGAATGCAAGCGATATTTCTCACCGAACGCCTCCTTGTGTTCCATGCCGGTCAATGTCGTCTGGATCTAATTCCGTCCAGTAATATTCGACGGCGTAGGTGTCTTCCAACGCTTCAAAACTATGGCGAATACCGGGCGGTACGTCGGTCACTTGCCAAGGTCGAACAATTGTCTGGTCGATTATTGTTTTGCCATCATCTGAATATAGGCATACCCGCAACTTGCCAGACAATACGAAGAATCTATTCCACTTGGCGGCGTGCGAGTGCGTAGAACAGTACGTGCAAGCCTTGGCAAATAGGCAATGGGATTCAATGCCGTTCATCGCAAACGCCATCATCGTTTCGCCCCATACCTTCCCTTGCTTCGGTCGCATTGCCGGTGCATTGTCGTTCATTGGGTTCCCTTGTTATTTGTATCGAAAGATAGCACCTACGCCGAAGTATGGTGGTCGATTGTCCGTATTCAAAAACCCACCACTATAGAATGGCCCACCACTGTGCGTTCCATTAGTCACAACTGTAATGTCTGTTCCCGCTGCTGCTGTTCCTGTGGTATGATCTAAGTGATTATTTATTCCGTACTGTCCATGACTTGCGTACCCACCTGTTGACCCACTTGATGTTGAGACTAATGGAAAACGGTCTTCCATGTCGGGAGCATGTGTATCAGATACTTTTTTATCGTCTGGTAATTCATCTCCGTCACATAATCTCCATCCGGTAGGTATATGCGGGGCGTTTACAAAAAAGCGTATATCGCCTAGCATGCTAGACCAGTGTTCCTGCAAAACCCACTCGTCATTGACGCGGGTTGCCATGAATACTTGATTCATGTACACTTCTGGATGATTGTAGTATGTAGACCCTCCCCAAATACTTATTAAATCCGTTGGAACACGCGGCAAATATACGAATACAGGATCGAGATCGGTCGGTGTATATTCTCCACCAACTTTTGTACATGGCTTAGCGGTTACATAGTAACGGCCAAAATGTGGAGTGTAAGAAGAAGGGTTATCTTCCCAGTCTTCCGTAGCCTTAAACCATGCAGTTCCGTCATAAGGTGTACGGTCATACGCTTTCGTAAGCGTGTACGTATGCGTCTGTGCCCAGAGAAAGAACGGCTGCTCATTGACAGGCATACTTTTAATGCGTGTCGTAATCAATGGCGCGTCACCTTTCTTTGGGTCTTGATAACCGCAATGGATCATCATGTAGTCGTCGTAACCACTCAGTTTCCAATAAGGAATATAAGAGAATGTATAATCATACGACTTCTCCATCCATCCGTAGAACGCACCTGCGACTCGGCTTGCATAGCTATCCATTTCGGATTGATTCTTATAATCGCTTCCGTCTAAAATGGCTGCAACGGTGCTATCAAATACTACGTCGGTATTGTCTGGCATGATATGATCGGAATCACTTCCGGCGTCATAGTCGCTGGCCGTTTTTGTCACGACCGTCTTATTGCCACTATATGGTTCTATGCCGAGCAACCATTCCGGGAATGTAACAGTGCAGGAATAGGGAACACGAATAACGTCGCTGTTGTCGCCACCGGCCACAAGATTCGATGGCCTCTGCGTCTCGCTATTGTTCCCAATGCGGGCAATATTATCTGCCAATATCGCTTTTGATTCGGTAACACTTTGGCAGCGCTGTTCCCATGCTCGCGTGCTAGCTTCTTGAAAAGGTTGCAGAATATTACGACATCCAACATTCGCGGCGGCCGCGTCTAGTGCTGTTGCTACGTTTCGCATTTGCATGAGGTGATACATTCGATGTGGCAATAGCCATTCACCGGATATGTCAGAGGGATCTAAAGAGTCTCGATTCGTTTCTGTTCGTACTTGCAATGCTTCCAGTAATTCATACCATGCGAAATTTATATCGCCTTCAAGATACTCGGTATTGACATATTGCCAATTATAACGAGGATCGACAAGAACTATTAAGTATAACTCATCAGGAGACAGAACCCGTGTTTGAATCAATTGCAGCTTATATTGCAACAAATCTTCCGAACTTGGCGTGTCGGCATAATCTTCCCTTAGATCGAACTTCAAGTACGCTTCTTGGTCACTGTCCAGTGCGTCCTTAATGTCCTGCAATTGATCGTATGTCACATAGAAGAGGCCAACTGACCAGCGTGTCGCACCTGTTGGTATGTAGAGCGAAGATAGCTTGAGCTTCGGCATGGACGGCCATACCGGAAATCGAGTATCTTCAAGAGCATGATCTTGGATCGCCCGCTGCCCTACATGACAATCAACCAGCGGGAAGAATAGCTCAATGTCCTCTGCGGATAGATAGCGGTCATGCCAATCCGTTAAGACACCATCTTCGTCGGGGCACACAAGAGGAACGTCGGCAAATGTCAACTGCATGAGAATTATCCAATGTAATAGTACTGGAACGATCTATTACTTTAGCTAATGTCCCAGTCAAAGTCAAGTCCGAACGACAAAGAAATCCACGCAATGAGTGTATTTGTGTCGCCGATTACACCACGTTCTGGCGCTGTACAACCAAATACATAGATGGGATTACGCAAGAAATACGTGTCTTCCGTGAGTGGAATGTCCTGTCCGCACAATGCTTTCAAAAGCTTATGCTTGACGGTGAGAAGACCACGAGTATCGTCGTGAAGTCGCTGCTTGTCGTTTTCAAGCTGATCGGTGGCAATACGTACATATCCGGTAATAATTACGTTGAAATCTTCGGATACGTTGCCTTCGACCTGCTCACCTTCAACAAAACGGCCGTCGCCGGGCGATACTGTCACGAAGAAGTCGCCTGAGAGTGGATTGAACGGTGCAGAGAGGGGGCTGAGCGTCTCGAAGCAAGTGTCTTGATTCAAATCAAGCTGAACTCTTAGATGCGACAGAACGGCATCTAGGGCCGCATCTGCCGTCGTATCGACACGAGTATATTCACCACCGAACATATTATTACCCAATTAAGCTGTCATTAACGAGGGTTGTACCGGTCGTCGGCATTCTCAACTCATTGGCGGCAAGTGCAAAAACCCGCTCCATGTACGTCGCCCATTCGCCCGCGTAGTCGTTAGCAACGCTGATTGTCCAGGAATCGTCTTCGCGGACGTAACGCCGTCCAGAGTAAGCAACAACCAGGGGACCGCCCGCGTACAAAGCGGCTGACGCTTTCATCATGAGATCGTCGATGTAGATCGACTTGCCCGCTGCGGGTGGATTCGTCAGGTTGATGCGAAGGTACAACTGATTGGCGTATTTGATCGTTCGGAGGAAGTCCGTTACCCGGAAATGAGTGTCAGCCGCATCATCCAGATCGACTCGCACAACGGCGGGCGCACCCTGCTTGTCGACAACGGGTTCACCGCCAAGTCGATTAACGATCGATACCCGCAATTCGCTCGTATACTCGGAAGACGACGAACTCGATTCGCCGGAACTTGTACTGGACGAAGAACCACTGGACGCCGAGAGCGAACCGCTTTGGCTGGACGCACTGTAAGAACTCGTCGAACTGCTCGAAGAAGATCCACTTGAAGAAGACCCACTAGACCAGCTACTTGACGAGGATGAAGTAACAGACGAACTCGAAGAGGAACTGGAAGAGGAGCTGGATGACGACGTGACGCTTGACGATGAGCTACTTGACGATGAGCTACTTGACGATGAACTCGACGAGCTAGAGATGCTGTCCGTGCTACTCGTATCAGAACTCGACGACGTTACGGAACTCGAAGACGAGCTACTACTTGACGATGACGACGAATTACCGACCGAAGACGAACTGCTTGACGACGATGACAAGCTGGAACTACTTGAACTTGAAGAACTCGACGATGAGGAACTGTCGGGCGGATCGTCAAACACGCCGACAACGAAGTGAATGCCATAGGCGGTGTCTTCAGCCAGCGTCACCGGGTAGTACATGTCAATTTCGGTAGAACCGTCCGAGTCGAAACGTAATGCCCGATTCAAGTACGTTCCGTCGTCGGCATGCCGGGAAACACCAACCGCGATCATTGGTATCGTTCCAGTGCCAGTCAATGCACTTTCCGCGAAGATAATGTCGTCATCGCCACGCATGCCGGTCATGGTAATCGTATGCGTATAATTAGGTGAAGAACCAGTCGTTGCAATAGTGACCTTCGATAATGCCGGTATCTTCTGTAACGCGGTCTGAACCGATCCACCGGACGCATTGTATGCTAACGGTGTCGTCACCCAAAGAACATCGTCGATGTCGCGCCAGTAGATTAGGTATGTACCACCGGTAGGCGTCCCTGAGACAGTAAGCGTATAAATCGCCGGATCGGTAACGAGCACGTTTGTACCAGCCGCGCCTACCTGTAGAATCCAATTATCAGGCGCATTGGCGGTCTTCGTCGTCTTCGTGAAGTCGCCCGTTTTGAGAAGATCGTTCGACGTGGTAGTGATGGGAATTGACACGTTGGTCAATCCCGATGTCGTCGGCCATTCGGGTGTCAGCGAACCAACAGCATCCTGAGATGAACTAGCGGATATAGACGAAGCCTTATCAGAAGTGGCAGTGACAGTTATATTTTCCTCGATAGGACTCTGTATTGTCTCGCCGTCGCCGTTGGTAGTCGTCGTGGAAATAACCACATCGCCTACGTTCGCTTGTCCAGTATCCGTAGAAGACGATGTTACATTGGGCGTAATATAGTAGCCGCCAGCTTGCATCTGCGTAATCAATTCAGACAATGCACCGAGATTAGAGACAGGCGGATCAGTCTTGTCTTGCGTATAGAACGCCGTTAGCATGGGCTGCATCGTGCCGGACATGCGATTGACGAACGACTGGCTTCCACTCTGGTATGCAGTCAAGGACGGCGATAACTGAGCGGCAACAGCCTCATATTCCACAAGGTCAATATTCTTGACCTGTGCAAGTGTTGCGGTAATCTGGTTGGGTATGGTCGTTCCCTGGATCGGAAGAACCGTATCAACGATATTGAGAACCTTGCCCCAATAGTCAAATAACCCACCGCCGCCAATTAGTATCATTGCCATAATAATATCCCACCCTTATTCTTGTGGCGGCTGCATTGTCAGCCGTTCTTGGTAAGCTGTACTGCGGTCAAAAATCGCTTCACTAGGCTGTACGGCTGTATGAGGAAGCAATCCAACGTAAGTCGAATCTGTCGTCTTTAATGCACGGGACAGAGCGTAAACATAAGTCACCGCTACGCGATATATAATCTGCTTCCCGTTTGGGCCAATAGCTGGCGGGTAAGGCGTTTCGATCACTTTCATGAGCGTGGCCGTTATCTGGTCCGACTCGCTGCCTTCCGTGTACGTCTCTACTGGCTCCGGTATATCAGGCCATGAGCCAACCCGTTCGGCGTCTATCGTAAAGCGTCGATATGATACGCCACGCGATAGTTTTACGATAGCTACCGTGTCGCCCGTATCACTGTCAGCGGTCAAGGGCAGTGCTATTTTACCAGACGTTGTTTGAAATATATTATCGCCGCAACTATGTAGATATACGCCCTTGGCACTTTCGGACTCCTGCTGATTGTATATGAACTTACTGGTAGTCGTTGGATCGAAATCTTTGTCGTCGATATTATATTCCGTGACCGGCGGATCTGGGTAAATATCGGTTTCAAATGACTTGTCTTTATAGTCGTTATCCATTATACCGTCTCGTTTATATCGTGTTTTTCATCTCGCACGTCTTGCAAATAACATTTCATTGCTATCTGTGCAGCTTTACTTGAAACGTTACGTGAACCTCCGTAGGACTCGTATCCATACGGATCGGGTGCCCAGTTCACTGTCGGGCTGTACGTGTACCCCTTTGGCGAGCCGGGCTTCGCGGTGAGTTTCGTAAACGGGCTTGCACTTCCAAAGTTCTGAAACAGGTTCTCAAGCTCTGCCGTTACGTCGTCGGTTGTCCGGCGAACACTGATGTTCGTTTCAATGTTATTCACCTCTCCATAGTGATCGGTGATACTATAGTCCGTGACGATGTATTTATTGCCAATATCCGTAATGTATGGCACATCTAACGTGGCGTAGATGATTTCCGTTGCGAGCTGTGCTAATGTCCGCTTACTGGCGGTGGGGCTACCCTGTAGCTTAACGGACACCGACTGGATCACGTTTACACCGTCTGCTATCGATGTCCGATTGTATCCGGTCATTCGCGCGGCGGGCCACGGCGCGGCGATGTGTACTTGCTTATCGGTAACTTGGTATAAACAATTAAGTCCCGTTGCGTCGGTTGTATAATCGATCTCATGCCTCCGAAACGTTTGCTCCAAAGGAGGGACAACCAGCATCCGCGCCGCTAGCGCATCAGAGTCAACAGAGGCAAGTCGCATATGCCCCTTAATCACGCGTGTCATGAAGAACTGAGAATCAAGTGTTTCTTTGACAGACCATCGGTTCGACACGACTAATTTGTCACTGCCTGCCGTGTATTGCGTATTCGCGTCACCGCTATCCGTCAGGTCGGGTATGCAAACGCATACTTCGAATGACACGCGAAACGCTTCACCCGCAACCGCTTTAACGACATTCACTTTTACCGGTTTCGGTCCATTGTCTAAATCACGATACGA
>Ga0207997_1000605_pt1 | contig 18277 bp, 38 predicted proteins | sample AntAceMetag02UKN_FD_184777 | JGI IMG/M metagenome (GOLD analysis project Ga0207997, IMG submission 184777) | Saline lake microbial communities from Ace Lake, Antarctica - Antarctic Ace Lake Metagenome 02UKN (SPAdes) (version 2) | ecosystem: Environmental > Aquatic > Non-marine Saline and...
CTATTACAGTGTCTGCAAATACACATTGAATCATTTTTACGCCCATGTTTGGTAATATTTCTGTGTTTGTTCCTACATCTCCTAATGCTGTCATTTTTTTATTTAACCTCCTATAATTTAATTACCCTAATTAAAAAGGGTTGGTTTGTGCGTAAACCACACGACGGACTCCATGAGGGCCGCTCTCCACTTTTTTTACTAAAAAAAAGATTAAAAAGTATAAAATAAAAAATTTATAATATGTCGTCTATAAAACTATTGAAAGCCGTATTTCTCATGATTAGACACTCGTATATCTTCAACATAAACTTCTGTGAATCGTTAGTTTTTGCTAAGTCCTCGTAAGTCATGTCTTGAAGAACTCTCATCTCAATAAAATCCGTATCTAAGAAATATATTTGTTTTGCACCTGAAGTGTTTGACAAATACATGCTTGGAATAACTGGTATTGGTCCAACCATTGTTTGAAGTACAATTGATGCACTTACTCCGAATGGTAATGTTCCACCCAAGTCACTTGGATTATATCTGAATGTATCAATTATTAACTTTCTCAAATCTTGAACTACTGCACTTGATGCGATTGCGATTTTTGGTCTTCCACCATTATCGAAAGCGTATCTAACAGCTGTTTCAATATCATCCCAAGTCATTGCTGCACCATCTAAATCTACTACATTAGTAGCTGATTGTAACACTACAATTCCTGAGAATTGTGTTGCAGTTGTTGCCGCATCTCCATTCACGATAAGATTTTCTTCGAGTTCTCTCATTTCTCTTGCTTTCATAATTACTTCAAGTTGTTTAGCGTTTGGAACCCCTGCTGAACTAAACGGACTTCCTCCACCTAAGCCTTCTCCTGTTGGTTGAAAACCTTCAAGGATGTAACTTGGCATCGCCGCCTGCATTTGTCCAGTTGTTCTACCAACTGCATACAAAAACTTGATTGATGTACTTGCACGAACATATGTGTCTGTTGTTTCTGGTAACGCTGCATCTTCTGCCGCAGTATAACCTCCACCTTTAGCGGTGATCTGATTATAATCAGCTGTCATACCTTGGTTTGTAACTCTTGGAATTAACTCAACCAAAGGAGTGAACTTTCGTGTAACATCCACTATTCGTGGATCAACATAGATTGGCACCATTGCATATCCTGCAGTTCCTGCTCCACCAGCCTCTGAATTCAAAGCCTTCATTCCGATAGACATTAAGTTTTTCAACTCAGGCCTATAATCTGTTTGGCTCCATGCGTCTGCATATCTTGTACCATCTTTTAATGCTCCGAAAGAATGCGCGTAGGCTCCTTTACAATCGACATTTCCCATACTCATTGTCCCTTTTCCTTCCATTATGCTATTAAGTCAAGAGGATTTGTAGATTTACTCTCAAAGTCTTTTGATTTATCTAAAGTAGAAATCATACTTTTCTTCACAGGCATTTTGATACTTGCTTTTAATTCAGCAATTTCTTTGCCTTGTGCTTCAACTTTATCCATTAAAGATTTAACTTCCGCTCCAATTTCTTCTTTGGGTTCTTCTGCTTCCTCTTTTTTCTCAGGTTCCACAGCTTCATCCTTAGATTCAACTTCTTCTTTAACTTCTTCCTTAACTTCTTCTTTAGTTTCCTCAACTTTTTCTGTTTCTTTTTCCTCTGTCATATGTTTAACCTCCTGTAATTTAATTTTATCATCCTCTTTCGAGTTTGAATTTGATTTTTCCTCTTCTTCCTCTTCCTCTTCCTCTGGCTCCTTATGTGGATCAGGGCGTTTCTTAGGTTTCTTGGGAGTTTTCTTTTCCTCAAGAGAATTTAAACTTTTAAGAAAAACATTCTCAATGCTTGCATGAGTATTAACAGGATTTCCAGTAAATGCTACATTTAATAAATTTATCTTTTCTAACTTTCTGACTTGTACTCCATCTTTTTCTTCAATAGTATCCTTCACTGGCACGAATGCAATAGAAAAGGCATCAATAAATCCATCCTTAATTGAATTTTTAATTTCATTAAACCTTCCAATATGTCTATTCAACATTGCTCTGACCTTTAATCCTTTTTTATCAATGAAGAAGTCTTCAATTTTTGCAGCAGGAATAATTGTTTTATTTATCTCTGCTTCCGTCTGACTCTTACCTCGAAAACTCTCATGCTCAATATCTAACTTGATTGTTCGTTTTCTCATTTGATCTGCCATGTCCAACAAACAATTCTTTGTAACTATGTCATTTACTAAATCCACATCAGAAGTAGAAATATATCCTTCAACAAAAAAGTTTTCTCCCTCTGCTTTTAACTCAATGGGTCCTGAACTAAATATAAAACTTGGATCATTCATGCCTAAAAAAATAGATAATAATATTTAAAGATTGTTGTTCAAGCAAATTTATTCTTTGTCTATATATAAAACAGAACTTCTGCAATTAACATGACTTGGAGGAACTGGTCCTTCCCATCCTGACTCTTTATCTTTAAAATTTTCGTCCAGCCCAACTACTTGACCATGCAATCTTTTACATATTGGACTTGTTCTATCATCGATGTGAGTATGCCATTTTTTATTTAATTGTTCCCCACTAGATTTAAACGCCTGTAATTTTCCTTGATTTTCTGCACGGTTTGTTTCTGTTCTAGCAATCATTCCTGCACGGTTTTCTCCGACGTCAAAAACTTTGCTAACTCTTGCTTTTATTTTTGTGATTCCCTCGCCAGACATTATTCCTCTTTCTAATTCTTGTCTTAAGTCGTTTACTACTTCTTCGGTCATTCCTTTGATATTATTAAAAGTATAATCTTGGATAAATTCTATTGCTTCGTTGTTTACCATTAGATTTCTTTCTATTTGTTTTTCGGACTTATCCCACCCTTTCATGAAAGTAATTCTAATCACTGCATCACTAATTGCTTTTAATCCTGTAAATGTAAATAATTCTTTAATCTTTTTTGCAACATCACCAAGAGATTTTATTGCAATCAATTTATTTTGGCCTGCCTCTTTTTCCAGGATGGATTTAATTTTTAACTCATTCTGTTTCAACAAATAGATTATACTTTTGTTAAGTCTATCCTCTCCAATTGTTTCAAACTCTCTAAGAATTAAAGGATTCTCCATTGATTTCTTTTCTTTATCATCTGTTCTTGATTGGATAGTTGTTTCTTCTTCTTTATCTGTTTTCTCCTTTTCTAAAGGATTGTCATTTGAGAACTTGCTTTGCATCTCCATTTGTTCCTCTGCAGATTGTTTATCTCCCCATTCAACTTCTTCCATTCCTTCTTCCAGTCTAATCTCATTTATTGATCTATACCCTGCTCTTAATTGTACCTCGTAAAGATTTGCTTTCTTTGTTTCTTCTTCAACATCAAACATGGTGAATTTAAACTCCACATCATCAAATTCAAATTCTGTGAGAATTTCTTTATTATGTTTGTATTCTTCCATTCTAAGCATTGGGTTAAGTGTTCTTTTCTTGAAAACATTTGATTGAACTATTTGGTTTGCCATTCCTTTTGCATCTTCTGTGAATCCCAATTCTGTACTTGTAACCCCAAAACACGCCCAAACCATTTTCGCCCACCATTTTTGTGCTTCCAATAATTCTAATTCTGAGTTAGTTAATTCCAATCTTGTGAACACGGGGGTTTTATTTGTAATTGGAATTGTATGAAACTTCTTTTTCCAATTACCTGCACTATCTCTAACTCTTTGGTTTTCTTTCCATTGATCTTTAAATGCATTAATTTCTTCAGAACTTGAATTCTCTAATCCTATGATTCCTCGAGGGATTTGGTTGTCTGAAAAATATTCTAAACTTGACTCAATTGCATAAATTAATGTTTGAATTGTTTCGGCTAAGACTTGCACTGGTGAACGTCCATAAATAGAATCTGTTCTTGAGTTCCTTTGTAACCAGATTATTTCTTTCTTTCCGAATGGTACTGGTCTTGCTCCACTAATCCATCCATACTGAAAATAAGCAGCTTTTTCTCTTGCATCTGCAGCGTTCATCCATCCTGGTTCCATCTTATTTACTTCTGCAGTATTGTTCGCAATATTTGTTTCAAGAATTAAATCATCTCGGTCAGTCATCATACCATAAATGTCAGGATTTTTGGTGAATGTTCCTCCATCCCTTGCAACCATCTCTACCATCTGGCCCTGGAGATTAAAAAGTTTATTTATTACTCCAGCATCAATCTCGAAAATGTCCCTCAAATATTGTTTTCTTATGTCCTCGAAACTTTCTTTATTTGTATTTGGATTGTCATAGAAATCTTTCACTGCTTTTTTGTGTGCCTCAAAAGTTGGAGAATCTTCTTTTCCTTCCTTAGCAACAATGTCCCATTCAACTGCACAAAGTTCGTCGATAGAAGTATTAATACACATGTCCACATATGGACTTGCCGCCAATCTTCTTATGTTTGGGATATCAACAAATCTTGGATAACCAAATGGTGGCTTGTAAATAAATTTAGGAATATATGCTTTGGGTTGAGCATTTCTTGTTGTTTCACTGATAGGATCAATGCTCGGAACAGATTTCTCTTTTATTAATCCAAACAAGTTATTAAAATTTCTTGCCATGAGTATTAAGTGTCGGGATAGTTATCTTAACTTAGGGGATTATTTAAATATTGGTGTTTAGTCGAGGAAGCTCAGGACCATCTCATTTTTATTTACTACGAAAAACATTCTCATCATCATTGCATCTCCGATGTCCGTTGATCTTCCAAGTTGATCTTTAATTTCTTCTTTAGTTAAAACTCTAAGTGGTTGATCTTTTCCAGGATCCTTTTCTTTTATCTGTTCCAAGTCCTCAATAATCAATTCCCTATCTTCAACACGGATATCCTTGGATATTCCTATCCATCCAGAGTTTACATGATTTGCTAATTCAAACCAACACTGTGCTTTTAGATTTTTATAATTGTGAATTACCTTATCTTCTTCTGTTTCTTTCTTTCTTGTCATTGGTCTTGCATTATTTACAAATCCTTTCACTCCGGGAAGATCCTTCACTAATCCAAAACCAACACCATCTTCATCAATTACACATTTACTTCGAGGCACTTTGTGTTTTGTTAGAATCTTATCTAATTCTTCATTTGATATATTATTAAAATTATAAATCTTTTCTATAAAAAGCCCATCCCAAATTAAAATCATTGTTCGATCTCTTCCTCTTCCAGCAACATCCACCGTACACATCTTTATTCCCCTCTCTGCATCATTTGTAAATAAATCTATAATTGCATCATATTCAAATAATTTTGTTGGATCATCATCATACTCAAAGTTTCCATACAACAATCTTTCTTTTGAAATCCTATCTAACTTTTTTAAATTCTCGATATAATATTTTGAGATAAATGGGTTATCCACAACCAATGCCGGGATAAATGCTCTGTAGGGTTCTATTGTTCCATCTTTATCTGGTTTGTAAAATTCAAAATATAAAAAGTTCTTACTGGGGTTGCTTGCGATTAAAAGTTTTGGAATCAAGCCAAACTCATCAAGTTTATATCTTATTCTTGACATTACAATATTCTTTGCCTTTACTGTAATCTGGCTTGCCTCATCAATAAATGCTCCAGTATACTCTGTTGACCCTAATGTATCAAATTCGGGATCACTTGGATATAAAAATAAATCTTTTAAATAAATTGAACTTCCATTCCAGAATTTAATAACTCCTTCCATTGAGTTATATTTATAATCTACATTGGGTTTCAAACCCATTTCTTTACATACTTGAAAAAAAGTCAATAAAGTTGATTCCTTTAAACTCTTCAAAATAGCTCTACCCATTAACCATCTGCTTCCAGGATAACTAATGCAGTTTATTAAAAGCCAAAAACATCCAAGATATGATTTTCCTCCACCGGCTAGGCTCCGCCACCATAAAAGACTTCTGTGTGCACAGCATCTTCTAATATTTCTAATGCTTGCTCTTGTCTTTTAGATGGCTTCCATGTAATTGTTTTCATGGATTCTTTCACCTCCTATACCCCTCTTTTTTGTGTCTTTTTTTATGACACTCTTTATATAAGGTAATACCATTACTTATATCCCATAACTCATCACAAAACAACCCATCTTGAAAAGACTCAGTAGATTTGCTTCTATGTTCATATTTCTTAAAACTTCCAGAATTCGTTTGTCCTTTCTTTAATCCCATATAATTATACCTTTTTCTCATTTAAAGGATTATCTTTTTGTGCATCATCCGCTCTTTCTATTAAAATTCTCTTTCTTTCATCCAAAATATCTATTTCAGACTTCTCAATATATCCTCTCTTCTTTCCCTTAGTCTTCAAATAAAAAATAATCTCTGCGGTCTTTCCAGCCTTAATATTTTTTAATAATGCATTCTCCACAAAATCCAAACATAAATCTGGAATCTGTTTAATCCAAAATTTATAATTCTCATCTGCCTTCAACCATTTATAATGAGTTCTTCTATTAATCCCTGTTTGTTTGGCTGCAGCTGTAATCACTCCCAATTGGTCTTGCAATGCCTCAAACATTATTTTCTTCTTCCCACTTAAAACTCTTATCTTTTTTGTAGGAATCTGTGACTTTTGTGACTTTTCCATCTTAAAACCAAACTCCTTTTAGATAATTTTTAAACAAATATTCACTTACATTGCAATTAACTGCGTTCCCAAGTGCAAAATAGCGATTATTTGATGTTTGGCCCTCTGTCCATCCATCTGGGAATCCTTGCAATCTCTCGCATTCGAGCACTGTCAAAAGCCTGTAATCATCTTCTTTTGCTTCATAAACCAATTTCTCTCCGCATCCTTCCTGGGTTGTTAAAGTTCCGACACGATCGTATCCTCCGATTAATTCAAAGTTGAATTGCTTCTTTTGATTGATCTTTAAAATATTATTTTCTGTTTTCTTAACAAATTTGTAAGTAACTCCCTTTTCCCTTATGTCTCTGAATCTCTTTTGCGCATCAATGATCTCTGGGACTTTCTTCTTAAAATCCTTTTTAGATCCTAAAAAAATAACTCTCTCTCGATTCTGCGCGGTTCCATAAAATAAACTATTCAATAAAATCACTCGCACATAATATCCTGCTGCACTTAATAATTTAATCACTGACTTGATTGTCTTGCCGTCATTGTGACTTATAATTCCTTTCACGTTTTCCAGGACAACATATTTTGGTTGCTTCTCTTTTAGAATATCATAAATATAAAAAATCATTTGGCCCTTCCTGTCTTTGAATCCTTTTCTTAATCCTGCCATACTGAAACTTTGACATGGGAATCCTCCAGTTAATAAATCAAAATTTGGAAGCTCTTTGATCTTAATCTTAGTTATATCTCCAAAATTATGCACTTTTCCCATTCTTTTTTGATAAATCTGCACAGAACTTTGCTTAATCTCACTAATTCCAACGCATTCATGATCTCTCAATCCATAATCTAATCCTCCGATTCCACTAAATAAACTAAGATACTTCATTTTATCAATTCCAAAATTCTTTGCACATCGAGCTTTTGGCCCTCCTTGAAATATCTCTTAATCTTATTATAATCTTTGATGTTGTCACAAAAAAAACCCTCTCTTTCTTTTAGTCTAATTGATTCCGGCGGCATCAAGGCAATCACTTTATATCTCTCATCAAATAAATTCACATTTTCCACTTCATTGAGTTTCAGTTCTGTATCCACTTCTTCTTTTGTGAATCCCGTCAATTCTAAATCAAACCCTGCTTTCTTCAAAAACTTAAATTCTTCTACCAATAATTCCTCATCCCAAGTTGAATACTCATTGGTTTTATTATCCATAATTCTAAATGCCTTGATTTGTTTCTCGTTTAGATCCTTTGCATAAATTGCTGGTACTTCTTCCATTCCCATTTTCTTTGCTGCTTTGACTCTTGTGTGTCCTGCAACAATCTCTCCTTTTTTATCCAGGATCACTGGCACTTTGAATCCAAATTCTTTTATGCTCCTGGCCACAATCTCCACTGCATTATCATTCTGCCTTGGATTCTTCTCATAAGGCTTAATTTTGCTGATTTTTACTTGCTCGATTTTCATTTTTGCTAGTTCGACCCCCGTACATCTTTGTTTGAAATGTGTTGAGGGGTCTTGCCGGTAAAAGCTAACTTTAGGAAAAAAGAGTATCCCTATCAACCCCTCTGGGAACTATGCCCCGCTCTTTTCACAGGAGTCACTCTCAGCTAGCCGTACTTGAGTATGAGTGAGGGGTCTTGTAAAAAAAGGTTAGTTTTTTAAAGAGGTATCACTTCAACCCCTCGTGGTGATTTAAATTTTAAGTCTTGATCCTATGGCTTCTTTAATATCTTTAATATTTTTATTTATCTCCTTTAAACCATCTTCATTTGCTTTCAAATCCTTTACTTCTTTCTTTAAAACTTCTTCTTTTGCATTAGCTTGATGATTTTCTAATTGAAGTATTTTTAAATCTTCTTTCAATTTTTCTTGTTCTGAGTTAAGTTTTACTTTTGCTTGTAATTCTCTTAACTGTTCAACATTCTTTGTAAATACTTCTTTCTGTGCATTGAGATCTTTCAAAACATTTTTTATTCCTTTTTCGCTAAGACTTGCAACTCTCTTGATAACTGTATCCCCAATTATTTCTTCTCCATCTTTAATATCACTTGTAGAGTTGATTGTTTGAATTAATACTTTTCTACGATCATCGTATTCTACTTTTGTTTCACTTTTAGTTTCCATCGTTTTTTAAAATAGCATAAACTGTGGTGCCACATTCAATACAAGTTCCCTTAACCGCTTTCCTAACACCCCGACTTCCTTTCATCTCAGTTTTTTCTGGGTTTGAGATTATTGTTTTTGTTTTGCACTTCACACAATATGCTTTATACATTTTTATCCTCCTGTAATTTAATTGAATTTAATTGGAAATCCGCTATTTCTCCATATTCTCTTAAAATTTCAACCATCTTTTTTCCAACTTCCGTGATTTTAACTTCTGTTTCTCTTCCTTTTCTTTCTTTGGTGACTATTCCTTCTTTTTGCCACTGATCCATAACATTTGAAAGATGAGAGGTTGTCATATTTGTTATTCTGCTTAACTGTTGAATATTCTTTCCGTTTATTGCAAAGATCAATTTAAGATATCTTTTGTTACAAATAAATCTATACATTTTTCTTTCTCCTTACAACATAAATTCTTCCTTCATCATCTTGTTTAAATTTAATCATTGTTAGTGCTAAATTAAGAGAGTCATAATTTACTCCGGTATTCCTTACAATTTCTGATTTGTAAACTGGTGATATTTGTTCTTTTAGAAAGGATTTTATTTTTTTCAGCGTCGTGACTTGAATATTTCTTCTTATAGATGGATCTGGTTTTCTCACAACTTTGTTTTCTTTATTGTCACTCATGTAATTACATAGAGATAATACCTATTTAAACTTATTGTTTTATAAGGAATTCAACATATTTAATTTATCTCATTATTTAATGAAAATCTTTTCTTCTTTAATTTCTAATTCAATTCTTTTAATATCACTTTGATTTTCCATTATTTCTCCGTTCTTCTTTATTTTAGGTTCTCTATAAATTAAGAATATTTGAAATCTCTTATTATAAGCATTAATTAATTTTTCCCGATCATCTCTATCCAACAAACATAAAGGATTTTTAGATAAAGTATTAAACCATTTAAAACTTGATTTTACTTCTTCCTTAGAAATAAGAAAACTATTTCCATTTTCCCATATAACTGTTAAATCAATGCCTTTACTTCCCGCCCCCCTAATAACTTCTACAACTCCCTCTTGTTTTTCCATAAAATGTAATGCTCTATACTCAAAATTTGTTCCTTGTTTTTTTGAATACTTTGCTTTTTTCTTAATCTTTAATCTTGTTTCTTTAGAAACATTATGATTTTGTAATTTTTCAGAAATCTTTTTTCTTCTCTCTTTTTCATCCCATGTTGGATTTTTATGTAATTCTTCCATTTTTTCTTTTGTGTTTCATTATTCTTCAACTACTTCTAATTTATCTTGTTTATTTAATTTATAAATTCCTAAGTCATTAATTCCAGATTGCCAATTTCTATATCCTCCTGCTAACTTCTTTCCATCTGAATCGATTATTTTGTAAGTTTTTTGTTTTAATATTCTTTCCATCTGTTTTCTATTTGCCTTAAAACTGGATTAGTCATTCCAAACTGCCTAACTTTATTATGAAAACTTGAATGTTCTTTGTGGCTTTTAAATAGCATAAGATTTTCTATTTTATTATTTGTTTTATCTTCGTCGATGTGGTGAATGCATTCCCCTTTTTTTAATTTTCGTTTAATGAAATTTTCTACTACTTCCCTATGATTATAAATCCACCCATTTTTAGTTTCTGAATATTTGTGATCTGGTTTGTAAATTAAGAAATATCCTTTTTTGTCAATCTTATTTTTATATTTCATTTCCCCAATTTTCCCAGCCTGGGGTTTTCTTCCTTGCAAACAACTCTATTCTTGGCAAATCCCCAACTAATTGAACAATTTTGTCCCTTACTATATCTGGTTTTTTACTATGTTCCTCAATTTCAGAAATAATTAATTTAGGTATTGATGCATCTTTTCTTTCTATTGATCCTTTTGTTGCGATTATACAAATTTCTGGATTTGCACGTGTCCAGTTCCCTAATCCAAAAGCCCACTTATCTTGTTTTGTTTTTTTAACCCAATAAAATCCCACTGTTGAATATTTAAATCCCCAAGCAGTTAATAATTCCTTAAGCTTAATTAACATAGGATCTGTAATCCATAAAAATAAAATACAGTTATCTGCTGCTATTTCTTGGATTTTTAGATCCTTTATGTCTGAAAATTCCATTGTGTTATAATGCTGGCTTTGGTTTTTGTATCCTCCTTCAAAATACTGCCAAGGAGGATCTGCATAAATTATATTGTATTTTCCCGGAGGCAATGGTGCTATTTTTGGTTTTGGTTTATTCTTTGGTAATCCTTTATTAGAAATCCAATGCCAACTTTTACCTTCAAAAAGGGACACAGCGTGTCCCCATGTTGGACATTCCACTGCAAAACGTTTCATTCTTTTAATTTCTCTTACCCCTATTTTCAAATCTTTGGCATAATTTTCATGTCTTTTATTTCCACGATTTTCTTTGATTATCTTCCCTTGTTCCCATTTAGATTTAACAGTTCCTTCAAATTCCATTTTTTGGCATTTTTCAATATCTTCCAAATATTCTGTCTCTTCTGCTTCTTCCTTTGGTTCTTGTACTAATTCCTGTTTTTGTTTTTTCTTTTTACTCATCTTTTAATTTCTCCAATTCTTCCAGGTCCCTAAAAAATTTTAATGGGTATACCCTAATTCCCCCAGTATCAAACTTCATCTCATCAGGTAATTCTTCCAGGGTTTTTAAAAATTGCCATTTTGCATTTTTGAATCCTTCTTTTCCATCTGGTTCCAAAACCAAAAAAATTACTTTTATCCCTGTTTTTTCTTCAAATTCTAACTGTTTTTTTAGTTCATGAATATCTAATCCTTGAGAATCATACCCAAAATTGGATCCTGCAGTGAATCTTTCTTTATATTTTGTTTCAATAAACCAATATTTTCCATTGTATTCCATAAATCCATCAACTTGAATCCACTTGAATCCCTTTTTTAATAAAATTCCTCCGGTTAACCATTCTCCTAAAAATCCTTGTTCTTTTATTGCCATTTTACCATTTTATTCTCCTCATAATTATATATGTTGATGCTGCAAGTTTATGTACACATCTTGGATTTTCATTGCAGAATCTTGAGTGATTCTCACATGAGCATGAATCCATTACTCTCCCTGGTCTTTTAAAAAATGTGACTATTTCTTTGCCTACTTGGATTGTTATCTTATCTGGTACAACCCCTATTACCTTAACCATTCCATCCTTTATAAAATCTGCTGCTTTTTCTATTATTCTCATTTTTCTTTCATAAAATCTTTTAAAGATTTTTGCTCCTTTTTTAATTTTCTTTCTTCTGGATCTAAACTGTATTCTCCTTGGTTCATTATCTTTCTCCAATTTTTAATTCCTCTTGCCATGATTATTATTCCTCATATTTCATAGTTCTTAGTTTTTCTTTAAATCTTACAATAAAATCTAAGATTACCATATGTTCTTCTGCGTTTTTTGGATGAAATTGATATCCATCTTTTATTTTTACTATTTCCATGATTATGATGTTATTGTTCCGTCAGTTCCCAATACTAAACTTATTGGAGGTGGACCTTGAACTTTTACTTTTTAACAACATAATCTCCAACCTCAAAAGTATCTCCCATCTTGCTTGGTTTTTTATTAATTTGTTTGACTTTCAATTCCTTTGAATTTTTAATTAATTGTTTCATTCTTCTCCTAAAAATTCCTTTAATTTTTTTTGTTTCTTATCTATAAGTTTTCCATCTTCATAATCCTCTGACTTATCATATTCTTTCTCTACCTTAATTTGACCACTTTTTCTTCTATCCATTGCGTTAGTCGCCATTTTTCCTCCAATATTTTTCTTTAATTGCTTCATTGATCCATTTTGAACCTTTGTTTAATCTTTTTAGAGATTTTATAAATTGCATAATTTCTTTTGGTAAATCGCTTCTAATTGTTATTAGTGGTCTTTTCTCGTTGTATTCATTCATTTGAATTTTCTTAACTCCTTTTCTAATAAAATATTTAAAACATCATCCAAATCATAGATTTTATAAATCTCTCTAAGTTTGACTAATTTCTTGAATACTTTTTGTTTAATTTCTATTTTCATCTTTTTCCTCCATTTCTTTTAAGTAATCGGGATTATGGGAGTAACCACAAAACTTACAGGCTCTTTTTTCTTTCTCCTCCCCATAAAGTTTGTGGTTACATACTGGACAGCGTTTAATTTTTTCCTCCTTTGGGAATTCTCCTTCCCAACTTGTAATCCATTTTCATATGGCAACTTCTACACAACCATTTAAAATCATTCACATCTCTTTCGTAATTTCCAGAGATATTGGCCAAGTCATAAGGTTTTGATTTTTTGCAATCCTCACAAAATTCTGGCTTTATTTTGTTATTTCTGATCCATTCATGCAAAGATAAATACCCTACATTATCTCCTTTCCACATACAATTCATTTTTCCTGAAACTGCTTTAGAGATATTTCTATTTAATCCAAATTTCTTTAATCTTCTCCAAATAGTTGCAGCAGAATATCCGAATTCTTTTTCTATTTGGTTTGTTGATTTTCCTAACTGGACATATTCTCTCTCAAAAAATTCTTTATCTTCTGGACATTTCTTCACTTTCTAACTAAAAGCCCTCCAAACTTTGCCTTACATTTTCCACATTCTGCTGTAACAATCACACTCTGACTCATCCACTGCTCATCAATCAAATTTAACTCGTGCTCACAGTTCATCTTTTTCTCTCCCTCTTGGTTTAATTCCCTACATTCCTCTGAGCAAAATTCTTCATCTCCCTCAGCATCAAATTCGTTGTTGCAATAGGTGCAGTTTTCTTGTGTCATTTTTTCTCTTCTTCTGCTACTCCGTTGTTTGTGTACCATCTAAGTGCTCGGACTATTGCTCTAGTTTCAGCCATTCTTATAAAATGTGGCTTGATAAAATCCCCAGTTACATTTTCTATTGTTGCATCTCCATGACCTTCGAAACTTCTTCCATCAACTAAGGTTACAACTGCCTTGAATAATGCATACTTTTTCTCTAAATCAACCGATAACATCTCAGTTCTTATTGAAAATTGTTCTTTTAATTCATGTGCTTTTGTCAATAAATCTTCGAATGTAACCATTTCATCCTCAAACTTTCCAGTTTTCTTTTGAGTACTTGGAGTTACTCCTGGCTTTGCAGGGACCTTGTCCATCATAACAAAAGAAACTTTCCCATCTTTTGCAGTGATCTCTGCTTGGCCTAATTTAACATAATCTTGTTTAACCCACTCTTCTAATTCACCCATTTCTACATCCTGGCCACCCTCTACCACATACTCAATCTCGTTTCCTTCATGTTTTACTATTGTTGCTTTCATTTTTTACCTCCTTTGCATTTAATTAAAAGGGAGGGGTTTGGAGAATTCAAAAGAATTCGCCCTCCCTCCATCATCATTTTGATGACTATCTTGCATATTTTTTTCCTTTAGGGGTTGCATCCCTAACATCTTTAATTTCTAAATCTAAAAAGGCACTTTCCGGGATCTTGTCAAATAATTCTTGGGACACCCTTAAAATAAGATAATTTGTTCCTGTTTTCCTACACATGACATCTTTTAATTTTATCATTTTATTGCTCGTTCTACCCCATTACATCTATATTAAGACTATGATTTGATTGATTTATGTCTGTGTTTGTTGTATTTTACACTTACACCATTACAACATTTTATCATAAAAAACTTAGCCCAAGATAAACTTGTTTTAGCTTCTGCCAATCGTTTCGCTTTTCTTAATCTTTGAAATTCTACATCTGTAAATATTGGATTTGGTCCTTTCATTTTAATTCTATCTCCTTATCTAAACAAAAGTGTTTAGACTTTTTTCTTCTTCCTTTTACTGATTTACATTTGAAAGACATTCTTGCATAACAAACAGCCCAATATTCAATATCCCATGCTTTAATATTTCCTGCTTCAATATTTCCTGCTTCAATATTCCTTGCTTTAATATCCCATGCTTCAATATTCCTTGCTTCAATATTCCTTGCTTTAATATCCCATGCTTCAATATTCCTTGCTTCAATATTCCTTGCTTTAATATCCCATGCTTTAATATCCCATGCTTTAATATCCCATGCTTCAATATTCCTTGCTTCAATATTTCCTGCTTTAATATTTCCTGCTTTAATATTTCCTGCTTCAATATTCCATAAACCACCTTCACAAATTATATTTCCTTCAACTTTTAAATCTTCATTAAAAATTGTATTTTCTTTCAAGATTAAATTTCCTTTAATAATTTTCATTTTAAATCCCCAAATATTTTTTTAATTCTTCTTTTAAATATTCTTTCAAATTGATTCCATCTCTCTTCATTGCAACCCCAAACATCTGTTCTATCTCTGCATAAATTAAATTCTTTCTTCAACTCCTCAACTTTCTTTTTAAAAATATAAGATGCTTCATTGTATCCGCTTTGTCTGGCTAATTCAATATCTTCATTATCATTTATAACTTTATTCTCACTTATAATAAACTCCACCATTTTAATTGTAGCATTTGAAGGTTCTAATCTACTTTGTTTTTCTGAATCTTTAATTCCTTCCTTATCTAATTCTATTTCTTTAAGTATTTTCCAATAATCTATTGCTTTCTCCCTTAATGTTTTATTTGTCATTTTAAATCCTCTTTAGTATATTTGTCATTTTGAAATTTTAAATATTCTTCTTTTGTAAATTGAACATTTTTAATTTTATAAGAACAATCATAACAATAAGAACAATCAGAACAATCATAACAATCAGAACAATCAGTACAATTAGAACAATCAGAACAATAAGAACAATCATAACAATTAGAACAATTAGAACAATAAGAACAATCAGAACAATTAGAACAATAAGAACAATCAGAACAATTAGAACAATAAGAACAATCAGAACAATTAGAACAATCAGAACAATTAAAACAATCAGAACAATTAAAACAATCAGAACTCTTTCCACTAATTGTTTCCCTTAATACTTTCTTCTTTTCTTCTGTTAGTTTATTTGTCATTTTTTATGTTTTCCATAATGTGTTCCTTTCTGGATTTTTTTATTTATTTGGGTTTTGTGATGACCAACATCATGTCTTTTTTCGTGACACTCTTCACAGATCAGAATGAATGGTTTTGTGTGACCCCCATTTAGACTGTGGCTTGTTAGGGGTTTTGTTTTTTTACAATCCCTGCAAATTCCTTCTTTTAGTTGATTGAATGTGTTTTTTTTCATTTTTAAAAAATTAAAAGAAGAGCTTTACGCCCTTCTCATTTAATATTTGTTTTAAAACACTTGCCCTTCTTCTCTGAGCAAAATATCTTTTTAACACCCATTTTTGTATAAAGTTCATTTGTTTTTACCCCCTTTCATTTCATTCATTTTACCAACTACTCCTGTACTCAAAACTCCATTCCTCAGGAAGTTCTAAACACTTGTCCACTATCTTTATTGTTTCCTCTAAGGCTCCATAATACCACTCATCTTTTTCATAAGTTTCAAAGAAGAAACCACTTTTTGGTTCAAGTTTTCCCTCTGAGGCCTCATCTTCATCTCTTGCTTTTAGTTCATCTCCGCAAAGTTCTTTCAATTTTTGTAATTGCTTTCTACTCACATCAGAGATTTGGCATTCATCAACTCCCTTTTGGCAAGTTTCTACAAACCAGGCATGAATTGCGTTTGCTTTTCTCCAATAACCTGCCTCAAAGCCTACTTCAACGCTGTTAAGATTTCCAGATTCAAACATCTCTGGTAATAGCTTTCTTACTTGTTTTCCTTTCTTCTTTAAATCTTCTCCAGAATAATTTCCTAAATATATCTTTGCTGTTAAATACATATCTAATCCCATTTGTTCTCCCCTCCTTTCATTTCATTCCAAACCTTAAGACTCTCTGAGTCCATATGGTTTTCTGGGGTTCCAGATTTAAACCTTTTAACCCACTCTCCAAAATATCCACATTCTTTTTCAAAAGGGATTTCTTTGCCTGGGAATCTTTTAATAAAAAATTCCTCAGTAATTTCTTCTGCAGTCTTTCCCGCTGTCTTAGTTTTTTTATTGTTTTTCATTCTTGAATTCTCCTATATTACACACGTGTAATGCCTTTATAAAACCTTCTATTCTCTCTTAAACCTGATTACTACTCTAATGGTACGTCGAATTGTGTAAAACCAAATATCTTCTTTTCTTTTTTTATGCTCTTCTTTTTGCAGTTCTTGGATATATCCACTTCTCTGCATTCTCTTGTTTTTGCATTGCTGAATAAGTGACTCTTTTTTTTCTCTATTGCCCTATGAGAATGATACTTTGGATTAACCTTCTTAACTTTTTTTTCTACCACTTTTTTCTGTTCCCAATTTTTCTTAATAAAAATCTTGCTAAAAGATATTCGCTTTCTAAAACCTGACTTAAGAATTGTTTTTTATTTGTGATCATAAAGAATCTCATTTCTATTGCTTGATTTATGAACTTTGATTTTTTATTTTCTTTCGATAATTTATTAATATACTCCAATGTTTCAGGACATAAATTTGATCTAAATGCTATCGTAGGTTTGGATCTTAAAGAATTTGGTTTTTCTTTTTTCCTTTTATCATTCCAACTATTTTGCCAAGTCATTTGTATTGCGCACCTTTTTTCTTGTTTAATGATTTACTTAAAAAAAGATTTATTTTCTTACAAAATTCTTTTTCCCTCTCTTTTACTCTTAAATTACAATAGATTTCTGATTGTGGTTGATTATTCTTCATTTTAAAAAAAAGGAGTTTTTTACACTCTATGTCCTCGTCTCACAATACAACTCTCTTCTTTCCCTATTGCTAACCAATAGTTTCCTTTGGCCAGGAAGTAAAAAGCACCCTTTTGTCTCGCATTTAATTTGTTCTTGGTTCCCATGCTTTAAATTAAAGATTCTTTCCTTTTTAAAATCTTCCTATTTTCAGAATTCTCTCAGACTACTTAAGGGTTATAAAAAGTGGGGAGAAATAGTTTATGGGAACCAAACTCCCCGAAGATTAGAGGGATTAGTCCTTTATAAAATTATGTAAAAAAAATAAAAAAAAATAAAAAAAAAATTGTTGTATTTACTCAAATTCAAAACTTCGAGCCACTTCTTCAAAAGACAAATTATCGTAATCTCCTTCATCTAAAGTTGATGTAACAACTAAATAAGCATATTCTGCATCATTATCCGTAAAGCTACTTGCTTCATCACTATCATAATATCTAACTTTGATAAAAGTTTTTATTTCCCAGTTATCATCGTCTTTATCCTTTTCAGTATATGCTCTTATTTGCCATTGCCAATTTTTCATGTCAATTGGGTAGGGGCTTTGAACAACTAAGTAATCTTCATCAATTCCTGTAAAGTCTACCATATCATCAAAGAAATCTTCTTTAGCGTCGTCATCATTATAAAGTACCCTTAACCAGCTCATATTTCCTTCATAAAACTCACATCCCTCTGTCAATTTGCAAAGTCTATCAACCCGGCTATTACTAACTTCTTGTACTTCTGGTGTTATTGCAATTGGTGCTTGTGGAACAACTATTAAAGCTGCAACTTCTGCTGCTGTTGGTACGT
>Ga0207997_1000607_pt1 | contig 18265 bp, 17 predicted proteins | sample AntAceMetag02UKN_FD_184777 | JGI IMG/M metagenome (GOLD analysis project Ga0207997, IMG submission 184777) | Saline lake microbial communities from Ace Lake, Antarctica - Antarctic Ace Lake Metagenome 02UKN (SPAdes) (version 2) | ecosystem: Environmental > Aquatic > Non-marine Saline and...
ATATAAATATGATTTTAATAATCGGATTAGGAAATCCTGGAAGAATTTATAAAAATACACCTCACAACTTAGGTTTTGAGGTTTTAGATTTGATAAAGTCAAAATACGACTTCCCTTCTTTCAAAGATTTTAAGAATTCTAAGATTTCTGTAAAAGATAATATCATTTTAGTAAAACCTCAAACCTTTATGAATAAGTCTGGAATTGCTGTTCAAGAGCTAAGAGATGAATATAAAATTCCGATTCAAGATGTTTGGATAATTCATGATGATATTGATTTAGAATTTGGAAAGATAAGATATAAGTTAAATTCTAGCTCAGGCGGACATAATGGAATAAAAGATATTATTGATCATTGCAAGTCAGAAAACTTTCATAGAATCAAAATAGGAGTAAAGACGGGACATATCAAAGATCCTAAGCGATTTGTTTTAGAAAGATTTAATAGATTAGAAAAGAAAAAAATGTTTGAGATAAAGAATAGCGCGGTCACTGAAATAGCAACCGCGCTTCCACATGAACTGATCGCTCGTTAAAAAAGCGAAACTGTCCCTACGGGATCGGAATGCGATCCATCAGAGTCTTCGACGACCAATGTCTCCACAACAGGAGGTGGTAATCCTTCGAACTCTACCAATGGTAAACAAGGGAACATGCCCATAGCTCATCTCCTTTCTCTTGTTGATTCCTAAATAAATTTTAACTCGACAGAAGCTACTGTCAAATTTGACCAAAGTGGATAACTCCTGTATATAAAAAAACATATGGATTTAATAATTGTAGAAAGCCCAACTAAGGCAAAGACAATAGGTAAATTTTTAAAAGGCGACTATGAAATAGCCGCTAGTTATGGTCACGTAAGGGATCTCCCTAAATCTAAGATAGGAATTGATACAGAAAAAGATTTTGAGATTCAATACGTAATCCCAACTAAAGCTAGGAAAAACGTAAATATTATAAAGAAACTCTCTGAAAAAGCAGATAATGTTATTTTAGCCACAGATGAAGATAGAGAAGGAGAAGCAATCTCCTATCATTTAAAACATATCCTTGATTTAAAAGATTATAAGAGAATCGTATTTCACGAAATTACTCAAGAAGCAATTAAAGAAGCACTACAAAATCCAAGAAAAATAGATATGGATTTAGTTGATGCTCAAGTAGGCAGAAGAGTTTTAGATAGATTAGTTGGCTATAACCTTTCTCCTCTCCTTTGGAAAAAAGTCGCAAGAGGACTATCAGCTGGTCGTGTTCAATCTGTATGTGTCAGACTAATAGTAGAAAGAGAACGAGAAATCCAAAAATTTAAACCTGAAGAATACTGGTCTATTACCACAGACTTTAAAGAAGGATTCTCAGCCGATTTATCTAAAATTGATAATAAGATAGTTCCTAAATTAGGATTAGAAGGAAAACAAGCTCAAAAAATAGTAAAAGAATTAGATAAATCAGAATTTAAAATTTCAGAAATCATTGAGAAACAAACTACGAAGTCTCCCCTTCCTCCATTTACAACAAGTACACTACAACAAACAGCAGGAAAAAGATTAAGACTTTCTTCACAACAAACAATGAGATTCGCTCAAAATCTATATGAAAGAGGTTTAATCACTTACCATAGAACAGATTCTTTAAATCTTTCCAATCAATCACGAATAATGGCTGAATCATATATTACCTCTGAATTTGAAAAGAAATATTATTCTGCTAACTTCTTTAAAAATAAATCTAAAGGAGCCCAAGAAGCGCATGAAGCTATTAGACCAACTGATGTAACTAAGATCCCTAAGCTAGAAGGAAAACAAAAGGCCTTATACGAATTAATTAGAAATAGATTTTTAGCCAGTCAGATGGTTAAAGCTGAATTCAATAATTTAAATGTTCAAATCCAAGCTGATAAGTATACATTCAAGGCTAATGGACAAACACTAAAATTTGATGGTTTCCTAAGGGTGTATCCAATGAATTTTACTGAAATGGAGCTTCCGAGCCTAAAAGAAGCACAAATTCTAAATTTAGACAAAATAACACCTAATCAACATTTCACCAAACCAGCTGCAAGATATAATGAGCCTAACTTAATCAAAGCATTAGAAGAGCATGGAATAGGAAGACCTTCAACTTATGCTCCTACTATTTTCACAATACAAAAAAGAAATTATGTTGTTAAAAATAAAGATAGACGTTTCGAACCAACAGAAATAGGAACAATTGTGAATGATCTTCTTGTGGAACATTTTCCAAAAATTGTAGATATAAAATTTACTGCAATAATGGAAGAACAATTAGATCTTATCTCTGAAGGTAAAATCGCGTGGAAAAAAGTAATTAAAGATTTTTATATGCCATTTGAAGAAAACTTAAAAGAGAAACAAGAAACGTTAGTCAAAAAAATAGAACCTATAGAAACAGATAAGAATTGTCCAAAATGCGGATCTAAACTAATGATCAAATTTGGCCGCTTTGGCAAATTTTATGCTTGTTCAGGATTTCCTAAGTGTAAACACACAGAAAGCCTAGAAGACAACAAATTAGGCCTTAAGTGCCCTAAATGTAAGAAGGGTGACATTATTACCAGAAGAAGTAAAAGAGGGAGAACCTTCTATGGTTGCAGCGCTTATCCAGACTGTGATTTTGCAGCATGGGATAAACCAATAGATCAATTCTGTGATAAATGTAATAGCATTATAGTAGAAACTGCTAAAGGAGATACTAAATGTTCTAATAAAGATTGCGGAAAAGATTAATTTCGTATAGGATAATTAAAAAGCCGAGGTGGTGAAATCGGTAAACACGATGGATTCAAAATCCATTGCCTTCACGGGCTTGAGGGTTCGAGTCCCTCCCTCGGCACATCTATGTCTCGTAAAAAATTACCTTATAAAACTTTTTCTTGGAATAGAAACCTCGCCTATGCAATAGGCCTTATAGTAACAGACGGGAGTATGTCTCGCGATGGAAGACATATTGTTTTTAGTTCCTCTGACTTAGAGTTAATAAAAATATTCAAATCCTGCTTAAACCTAAACATCAAGATCACCGAAAAGAAAAAATCAGGATGGACTAAAAAAACACCCTATATGATCCAGTTCGGTAATATCCAATTATATAATTGGCTGTTAAGTATTGGGTTACATCCTAATAAAACTTACGATATTGGAAAAATAAAAATCCCCGATGAATATTTTCCTGACTTCCTCAGGGGACACCTAGATGGTGATGGCAGTATTTGGACCTATATAGACCGCTGGAATACTTTTAAAAATAAAAAATATGTATATAAAAGATTATATATAAGATTTCTATCTGCTAGCCAGAAACATATTTTATGGTTGCAAACAAGCATCTCTAGATTACTTGGAATAAGCGGACGCATCTATGAAAGAAAACCTTCTCGACCTAATCAAAAAACTAGTCTATGGGAATTAAAATTCGCTAAAAAAGACTCTATGAAACTTATAGGATTGATTTATTATAATAAAAACGTTCCGTGTCTTAAACGAAAAAGAAAGGTTGCAGATGATTTCATCAATTAATTTCTTATGATCACCTCCTCCGCCAATTGTTTATAAGCTCTAGATACTCGAGAATTAGGCAACTCTTTAAAGATAGGTTTAGTTATTTCTGCTAAAATCTCTGTTTTAGGAATCATTGTGGCATAAATAAATCCATCAAAGTTATCTCTTGTTTCTTTAACTACCTTTCTAGATAATTTACTTCTCCACCCATACATATTAAATACAATAGATACATTCTTTTTTCCTTTGATAAACTCTAATGTTTGTTTTAAACATAAAGAATAACATTGAATTGGAACTATTATTTCATCTGATGCGGTTATTGCACTTTTATTTAAAATATTGGCTCCTGACGGAGTATCTATAATAATAAAATCATATTCATCTTTCAGGTCTTCTAGACCTTTCTTTAACCTAAATTCTGGTTTTCTTACTTCTCTTAACTCCTTCATTGTTTCATTTAATTTATTAAAAGAGGGGATAATATTAAATCCAAAATATGGAGTACTTTTAACCGTAACTCCAGAACTTACTTTTTGTAACAAAATATCACCAATAAAATTTGGTGAATTTTTAATTCCTAAACAATATGTAGCATCTCCCTGTGGACATAAATCTACAAGCAATACTTTTTTCCCTAGAGCAGAAAGCATCATACTTAAATTAATAGCTATGTTAGTTCTTCCAACGCCTCCTTTTGGATTCATTATTGAGATTATTTTTGCCATTAACTAAGAGTAATACAAAAAAGACAAACATTCAAACTAAAAACGCCCTTTCGAGCGTTCTTAATAAAATCTTTTACTTTCCAACTCCTCTAAAATGACCATTACCTTTACCAAGTCCCCTAAGAGAAACTCCGTTCTCTTCTGACCAATCTTTCATCTCTTGTCTTAGCTCATGCATTTCTTCTCTTCTCTGTTCAGGAGCTAGATCAGATAACCCTTCTTTTGCTTCTAACATTTCTAAATTCTTAGCTTCGAGCATTCCTTTTTGAGTTTGAGTAATGTTACCATTTTCCAATGCTAACTCTAGCCTCTCGCTCATCATATCTTGCTTGCGACCTATGAACTCCTCTCTTGTAGGTTGTTGATCAAATGCACAATCTTCGCCTCTATCACCAATTGGTCCTCCTTGAGCAAGGATAGTTCCTGCTGTTAATAAACCAACTATAGCGATAGACAATATGATATTTTTATTATTCATGATTTTCAAATAAATTTTTAATTCTTCAGACCTTTCTATTGATTACTACACAATAGATAAAGCATTATTTCATTCTTCTAAAATGAGGTTTCGTAGATATTAATTGCGCTTCTATCATCTCGTCTATTTCTTCACCAATAACCATAACCTCCATTCCATTTCCTAATCTTAAAATTCTTATTATTTTTGTATCAGGAGTTACCCTTACTCTAAAACTAGTTAAGTCAAATTCATTGTCTTTATAATTCTCAATAACTCCCTTGTAGACATTGTCTTGAATACCATGTCTATAAATTCCCTTTTCTTGCATTCGGTCATGAATACCAGCTCTATCTATTATAAATCCACCCATGAATACCATGATTAAAACTATCACTAGAGAATATATTAAAGGCTTCTTATAACTAAATCTTTTAATAAATAATTCTACAATAATGATTAATCCTGTTACGACTAATATCATGCCCCATGGAAGATGGTATAAAAACTTACCTATTCCTAGCTTTGAAAACATCCATAGCCCATTAATCCTTAATTTAAAGCTAATAAAACTTAATAAGAAAAAGGCCAATAAAGAAGTAGAAATTATAATAGAAAAAATACTAATCTTTTTTAGTACGAAAAGACTCTTAGACTTCATTTTAATCTCTTTTTGACTTATCAAATTGTCTATTTTTTCTTTAATTTTCATATTCTTGTAGGATAGTTTTTGTTTTCTCTTTCCCTCTTTTTATTCTTATTCCTACGGTAGAAGTAGGTATCTTCAAAATATCAGAAATCTCTTTGTAGCTCAGCTCTTGGAAATAATACAAAATAAGTGGTTCTCTATATTTTACATTTAATTTATTCAAACTCTTATTAATTAGATTTTTGGTCTCTTCTCTGTCAATTTCATCATTAATGGAATCTTGGTCTATGCTATGTGGAAAAAATGTATCTAAATTTAATAAAGGAAGAATAACTCTTTTTTTTCTTAAATAATTAACTAAATGATTATGAGCTATCCTATAAAGCCAAGAAGAAAACTTTCTTTTAATGTCTACACTTTGAATATTAGTATAAGCCTTAATAAATACATCTTGAACAATATCATTAATATCATCTTGATTTAAAAGAAACTTACGAGAATATCTTTTCATCTTATCTTCATATCTATCTACAATCACACCAAAAAGGTCAGTCTGACCTGATTGAATCAATTCAACAATTTCTTCATCTGTTTGCATATGTTAATAATCCCCTATTATATTACTACAAGCAATAGAGGATTTTATTTCAGAATATTTGACTTTTATTATTTTTTATGTTAATATATTAATAGTTCTTATTTAAACGGCTTGTCGAATACAATCTTTCATCTAGGTGGTGGAAACATGGTTCCCTGTTGGAAACACTGTAGTGTCTGGCGAGAGGATAGAAGGATCGGACCAGCTTTCTCTCGAAAAGGAGTATTGTCAACGAACATTATTCCAGGAGACATCGCAATTATTAACGTTTTACCGAATGTTAAAATGGGAGATCTTCAGGATATAATCTGCGATTTACGCGAACCAGAACAATGTCCTCATATTGTTGTGGTGTCCACTAATTTTAGTGCTCGCTGTCTCGCAGAACGTCTTCGTTGTACAGCATGCTCTCCAGAGAATTTTACTGACACGATTCAAAAAATCCAAGCCTAAAAAAACAGCGGTCTTATTTCAAAGACCGCTGTCTATTTTTTAAATTAAGCATTCATTGAATTAAACGGTTTCCATTTATAGGCAAAACCGATTTTTTCTTTTTCTAAGGCTCCTTTAATCTTTAAATTAATCTTTTCTTTAGCTGTTATGTATTTAGCATAATCTGGAGAAGCAAAATAGAATACAACCTCATAAACTAAACCATATTCTCCAAATTCTTTTAAATAAGATCTATCAAACTCTACAAGCTCTATAGTTTTTATTAGATCTTTTATCATTTTGGGAATCTTCTTGAGCTTAACATTAGGCGTTTCGTGAGATATAAATATATTAAACGAAACTCTCCTTTTCTCTAAAATCCCGAAATTATGAATTCTTGTTTCCGTGAGCTCTCTGTTAGATAAAATCAACTCCTCCCCCACTAAACTTTGTAATCTAGTAGATTTAATTCCTATCGATTTTACCACCCCCATATCATCTCCTATCATAATAAAATCTCCTATTTTAAAAGGTTTATCAATATAGATAGAAAAAGAAGCGAATACATCTGATAAAATATTTTGCAAAGCAAACGCTATAGCAATACCTCCAATCCCCAACGTCGTGGCTAACGTAGTAATATCGTAACCAAGACTATTAAGTATTGTTATAAACGCTACAACCCAAAGAATAATTTTCAGAAATTTAGTTAATAACTTAATTCCTGGATTATCTACTTGTCCGTCTTCTGCATCTTTCTCTAGTATCTTTTTCCCTATAAATTCAACCAACACTGTAATCGCCTTAACTGAATAAAAAGCTATGCCAATATATAGTAATGTTGGAAAATATTGATTAATAATTGACGGAACGTCAATAAATAAAAATGATAAATAAAAAGAAAATAAAATATATAACGGCCAACCGATTGAATCTAGCATTGCACCAATAACATCATCAAAACTAAAATCCGTCTTTTTAGCCATCTTTTGTAAACCATGTATTACAAATTTCTCAAATATTTTTAAAATCAATATTGCTAAAATAAATACTAATAAAGCAACTAAATATTTAAAAAACCAATAATTACATATTGAACAATTTAAAATTTCGGAAATATCAATAATCATAATATAATATCTTAATTAAATTATTTTAACATAAAAAGACTGTTAAAGAAATATTGAAATTTAATCGGAAATCTTCTTAAAAATTAAATAAGAATATATTAGAGTTCCCAAAACTGATCCTAATAATGGAACCATTAAGAACCAAATGAAGTAATCGGGGAATATTATTCCTATACAAGAAATAACTGCGGAGGCTTGAATTAAAGAACCTCCTAATTTATTAGTCTTGTCCCAGACTTCATCACTACTCAAGGTCCATGGTGTTCTTATTCCAATAAACCAATTTCTTTTAGCTTTTTTAGTCAAATCACCAGCAAACCATAATAATAGTATTACTGCTGGAAGAATAGCACTAGTCATATTATAAGTTATACCAAAATTCCAAGTTATCGTTAATACATAAATATAAACAAAGAAAAGCATTATTGCTAGTATAAATCTATCAAAATATTTTCTGAAAGATTCTATATTTTTCTTTAGTGGATCAATCCGAGGAATAAACATAAACATTAAATACATAAATAAGGCAACTAATGGCATTAAAAACACTCCCCAGAACTTAGACATATACCCATCTGCTTCTCCTAATTCATTCCAATGACTAACCATTTGGTCAGGCAATTCCACAAAAAAGTATAAATAAATTGCCGCTAAAAAGATTAAAATTATTAATGTTGAAAGTATTTTTTTCATATTTTTTTCTTTAATGATACTAAATACGGCTTAGCTAAAAAGCTAAAACCTAATGATGCGACGATTGCTATAACAAATCCTACCTTTAAATCACTAACAAAGTAAAATACTCCTGCTAAGATCAATAAAAATAAAAATCTTGAAAGGTTAATTATAATTTCTCTGTAAATAATAAACTCATCTGCCTGACCTCTTTTACTGGATGCTTTATTGTATAAAATCGTTCTATATGGCACCATCGTGGCTGTTTTAGTAATCATGTATATAGTTTGCCCAAAAAATGCAGATGCAACATCAACTACGAACAATTTAGCAGCCCAAGCTAAGCTCAATAGCATGCTTCCTATATTAAGCAATTGATATTTATTTTGTCTAGATGCTATTTTCCCCATATACCAAGCAAACATAGCAGATATTAATATAGTAAAAGTAGAGATTGCTCCCATTTGTCCATAACTAAGACCTAATGTAAATATAAATATAGGCCAAACAAAAGCATCTATTGCCCCTTCTATTCCTAATGATGCTAAGGATATACTAATGTCCTTGTTCTTAAACATCCTTTTCCAAGCACCTTTATATGTATCTGTATATTCCTCATATCTCTCTTGAGACATTAATAATGGAAGATTAGATGTAAATAATGTTATTAGCACCACTGTGAATAAAGACATATAACCAAGCCCCGTTAAAATCAGACCTCCAATAACTGGTCCGATAATACCAGCAAGCAAACCAACAAAGCTCATTTTACCAACATTCTCAGCCCTATTTTTCGAATTAGCTATTCTAACAAAATCTGTATGAAAGGCTGGCCAAAATAAACTAGCTCCAATAGCTCTAGACAATAGTGCTACTGGAATTAATATTGGAACAGATGAAAGAAAAAATAAAGAAATATAATAAATAAAATAGAAAACATTACTTAAAAGCATTGTTTTCTTTAATCCAATCTTAGCCATTACTCTCCCCCCAAACACAACAGTTAGCGCAAATAATCCTGAAAATGCTGACCAAAACAATAAAACATGAGGGACTGATTTGCCAAAATGTAAATAAAGATAAATAGGTTCAAATATAGCTACCATTCCCAATGCCAAAGATCTTATCGTTACACTAACAAAAAACTGCCCTGCTTCCTTTTTAAACAGCTTCGTCATTATATCGTTCCATGATGCATCAAATATCATATTCTACTTCATCTATATCCCGTGCTTTAACAGAATAATGTTTAGTTAATTGTTTTGCTTTTTCAATTGATTCTTTATTAATTCGCCCTCTGTAAGCACGTATTAATGTTGTTGGTCCAGTGATATTTTTTAATTCTACAATCTTATCTTTACGATTGCTTAATTCTTTTATTTTAACATTTTCTTCCTCATTTCTACCAACTACAATCTTTATATCATCATACCAGAAATGTCTTCCAACTTTTAGTGGCTGAGTATCATTTTCATTAAATTTATAAGGGATTAATGCTTTTAATCTTTTAGAAAATTCTGGGTCTGTTAATAAACAACCACCAGCTGGCGAAGGAAACCAATCAATATTATATTTTTCTACTAATTCTAATTGTGGTTTACGACTTCTCCCAGAAATACTTAATAATTTAGATCTATCTACTAAGCCATTTTTTTCTATTTTCGTTTCATCTAGCAATTGAGCAGATAATGGTCTTAATATTTCAACTCCTGCTTCTTTAGAAATCAAATCTAATGCACGTTTATTCTGACTCATAGGTCTTTCTCCCAATACTTCTCCTGTAGCTATAAAATCATATCCTTTTATTTTCGAAGCCTGAATAATCATCATAAGATGACAATCAATACATGGATTCATATTCTTTCCATAACCATGCTTAGGTTTTTTAACCATTACTAAATGTTTTTTTGAAAAATCTACTATTTTAATGCTTATATCAGCAGATTTAGATCCTTGCTTAGCCTGTGTTTCATCAAAAAAACAACTTCTAAAAGTTATTCCATCTACATGAATTCCTTGTTCTTGCAAAACCTTTGCAGCTAAAATAGAATCGAGGCCTCCTGAAAATAATAATAAGGCTTTAGTTTTTAACATCTTTTTTAACTATTTGTCCTTTTTTAATAACCTTTTTGGGCCAAATCTTTACTCCCGGATATATAACACAACCTGGATTTAAAATTGACCTATCACCCATAACTATACCAAATCTCTTTCGTTTCGTATCTACCATTTTTCCCTTAATTTCTGTAAAAACCGTGGAACCATTAGTATTCTTAATATCACACGGCCCTTCTATCTTGCAATAATCTCCAATAATTGAATTCTTGATTGTACAATTATTAATCACACAATTTTTACCAATTATAGAATGATTAATATCACAATTATTAATAACTGAATTTTCTCCAACGCTAACATAATCTCCTAATTCACAATTAATTTTACAATTCTTAGCAATGTATCGTTTTTCTATCATTAATTCCCTATTAGCATCCAATAAACTCCATGGATAAGAAACAGGTATCCACTGAGTGGCTTTAACATAATAAAAATTTCCTTTTTTTATTAATTTCTTAACAAAATCTACTACCTCATATTCTCCCCGTTTAGTTTTATTTATCTTTGATTTAAAAATCTGAGTAGGCAAGTAATACATTCCCGTATTAGCTAAATTAGATTTAGGAGTTTTAGGTTTCTCTATAAAAGAAACTATCTTGTTACCTTTTGTTTCAACAACACCAAAGAATTGAGGTTGCTCAACTTTTTTAACCAAAAGACAAGGAAAGCTAGATAAAACCTCTTTAATATCTTTCTTAATATATAAATCATCTCCATTAAGCAAGAGCACATTATCTTCTAAAAAAGGTAATGCTGATTTAATAGCATCTCCAGTTCCGAGTAGATTCCTTTGGTAAACATACCTTATCTTAAGATTCTTATACTTATTACCCAACAATCTTTTAATAGCATCACAAGATTTAGATTTTCTAATGATGATGATAACCTCATCCACTAATCCATCTAATTGATCTAGATTATGTTCTAAAATACTTTTTCCAACTAATTTTAAAACATGCTTCTGTTTATCAAAAGAAAGGGGCTGCATACGCTCCCCTTTTCCTGCCGCCATTATAACGGCTTTAGTTTTTTGAGTCTTGTCCAAGCTTGAAAGCCTTAATGTTTAGATCTAATCTTTTTGGAACAACTAATCTAATAGCCTTTAATAAGCTTTCTTGAGTAATTGGTAATATTCCATCTTGAACTGCTCTAGACACTAAATAAATTCCTGCAAAAATATCAAATCCTAATTCTTTCCTCATTCTCTCCGTAGCATCAACCAAGATAGCTCTTTTAGAAAACTTCTTTACTAAGTTTAAACTTTGTTTCGCTGTTGGCACTTTCCTTCCTACAAAAGTAGGAGAGTATATTGTAAATTCATTAATTAAATAAACTGTCTTTTTTGGGTCAGAAAAATATGTTGTCCTAGACGCTTCAATAGCTTCTAATCCTATTACTAAATCTGCACTATTTCTAGTCACTAAGGGAGAATAAGCTTTCTTCCCAAATCTTAATTGCATAGCAACAGATCCCAATCTTTGAGACAAACCATGAAGTTCTGACATCCTTACATTATGTCCATCCATTCTAGCAGCATGAGCAATTATAGAACCTAAGGTAATTAACCCTTGTCCGCCAACTCCAGCTAAAACTATATTAAATTGATCTATATTCTTTGACATGGATATCTGACAATAATTACTGATACGGTTTTATGTTTTAAATATTCTTTTACAGTATTTATTAACTCTTGGTAATCTTTAACTGGATCGATTACTTTCACATGTTCAACGCCTAGGGCCTTAACTACTTTCTCTATTTTAATCATCTTAGTACCGGGGCTTTCCATTCCAGGATAAGGTTGTTGTCCTGTCATAGCAGTAATTCTATTATCCATTAAAATTATTAATGGATCTGATTGATTATGAACTACATTAGCTAATTCAGGCATTCCAGCATGGAAAAAAGTTGAATCACCCATAAAACTAATCACCTTCTGTTTTTTATTAGCCTTCTTAATCCCGTGAGCAATACCCACTGATGAACCCATACATAATAGATAATCTTGAATATTGTGCGGTGTAAAACTAGCTAACATATAACACCCAATTCCTCCTCCCCATATTATGTCTCTTCCCTTGGTAGCTTCTTTAACTGCTCCGAATACAGACCAATATGGACAACCAGCACATAGACTAGGAGCTCTCTTAACTATCGTTTTATCTGACTTCTCTACAAATTTATAGCTTTTACCAGTAACATCTGCTAAAGCTTTAATCACTAGTTCTGGATTTAATTCTCGTGTGCTTGGCAGTAAATCTTTACCAAATACTTCTAATTTTGGATTAACTGTTTTAGCTAAAATATTTATGCTATCTTCCAAATAAGGATCTAATTCTTCTACAACCAATACTTTATTTAGTCTTAATATAAAATTTCTTAATTTCTGTGTGGCTAAAGGATTAAAAAATCCAATCTTAAATATTGGAATATCTAATTTAAAATATTCTAATGCTTCTTTCACATACAAATAACTAACTCCAGAAGTAACAATACCGAATTTACCATCTTTCCCTTCAATTCTATTAATTTTAGATTTTTCAGAAACTTTTCTAATTGATTCTATTTTCTCTAAAACTTCATCATGCATCGCCAATACTCTCGGAGGCATTGTAACAAATTTATTATAGTCTTTCTTAAAACCAATCTTTTTCTTAGATTTTTCTATCTTGTCATATTTTACATTGCTAGTCTGATGAGCGACTCTAGTGGTTATCCTAATAATTACAGGAATTTCGAATTGTTCTGATATCTCAAATCCTAATTTAATATAATCTTTACATTCTTGTGGATCTGATGGTTCTAAAATAGGAATATTAGCCAGCTTAGCAAATGCTCTCGTATTTTCTTCAGTTTGACCTGAGCTATAACAACTTGGATCATCTGAAACAATAACTACTGTTGGTCCTTTCGAACCAGTATATACAAATGGTAATAGCGCATCGCTAGCTACATTAAGTCCAAAGTGTTTCATACACACTAAGGTTCTCATATTGCTAAAGCTAGCACCAATACCAGCTTCCATGGCTACTTTCTCATTTGTTGAATATTCAAAATAATATTCTTTACTATGCTTCTTATGAAGCAAATTAAAAATATCTCCCACCTCTGAAGCAGGGGTTCCTGGGTACGTTGATATAAATTGCACACCAGCCTCGATAGCTCCTCTCACTAATGCTGCATTACCAAGCAATAGTGTTTTTGTTCCTTCGGGCTGATATAAAAGTTTTTCTAAATCCATAGTTATATTATAGCAAATAATTATTCAACGGTCACACTCTTAGCAAGATTTCTTGGCTTATCTACATCAAGCCCCAATAAAACCGCCACGTGCAAAGCAAGTAACTGCATGGGAATAGCTGTTAAAATCGGTGTCAACATTTCTAAAGTCTTTGGAATAAATATACAGTCATCAACAATATTTATAATCTCTTTATCTCCAATAGTAGCAATGGCAATCACTTTACCCTTACGCGCTTTAATTTCTTTAATACTAGAAATTATTTTTTCATAAACACTATCTTTCGTAGCAATAACCATACTAGGCATATTTTCGTCTATTAAGGCAATAGAGCCATGTTTCAATTCTCCGGCCGCAAAGCCTTCAGCATGAATATAAGAAATCTCTTTTAATTTCAATGCGCCTTCTAATGCCATCGGATAATTATATTTCCTACCCAAAAACAAAAAATCCTTAGACTTGTAATATTTCTCTGCTAATTTTTTAATATTATCTTGATGATCTAGTATCTCTTTAATCTTGTTTGGCAATTGGCCTAATTCTTCTAATATTCTCTTGCCTGTTACAAGAGACATATCTTTCCTTCTTCCTAAGAAAACACATAAAAGTGCTAATACGCTTATTTGAGATATTAATGATTTACTAGCAGCTACTCCGATCTCCGGTCCAGCATGATTATATATACCAGCATCTACCTCTCTAGCAATACTAGAACCAATCACATTAATAATACCAACTGTTAATACTCCTTTTTGTTTTGCTTCTTTTATAGCAAACAGTGTATCTGCTGTTTCTCCAGACTGAGATATGACTAATACTAAGTCATTTTTATTTAAAACTGCTTTTTTATATCTAAACTCTGAGGCATCTTCTACTTCTACAGGAATACCTGCATATTCTTCAATCATATACTCTCCCACCTTACCGGCAAAAAGAGCAGTTCCCATAGCGACTATTACTATTCTATTAATATTATCTAATCTATCTATTACATTATCTAAACCTCCTAATTTTACATTACCCTCACTCAAAACAATCCTGCCTCTCATAGCATTAACAATGCTCTCGGGAGTCTCCATTATTTCTTTAAGCATAAAATAGTCATACCCCTGTTTTTCAGCTTCTTCTATATCCCATTCTAATTCATGGGTTTCTTTTTCTATCAAATCGTAATCTAAATTAAATATTTTAAAATCATTAGCAGTTATTACTCCCAACTCTCCATCATCTAAATATATAACCTTTTTAGTATGGCCCAATATGGCTGAAGCATCAGATGCTATAAAATTTTCATTAACACCCAATCCAACTAAAAGAGGACTAGATTTCCTAGCAAAAACTATTTTATCTGGATCTTTTTTAGATATAACAGCGATAGCATAAGCTCCTGTAACCATCCTTAAAGAATCTCTTACTGCCTGTTCTAACGAATCTTGGTAATTCTCCTCAATTAAATGTGTTAACACTTCTGTATCCGTTTCTGATAAAAATTTATGTCCTTTTTGGATTAATTTCTCTTTTATCTGAGAATAATTTTCAATAATCCCATTATGAACTAAATATATTTCTTTTTTACAATCTCCATGAGGATGAGCATTCAATACTGATGGTTCCCCATGTGTAGCCCATCTAGTATGACCAATTGCGCAATTACTAGATAAATTAGTATCAACATCTTTAATCAATTCGCTTAATCTACCTTTCTGTTTAATGACATTTATCGAACCATTATTTAAAAAAGCCACGCCTGCTGAATCGTAACCTCTATACTCTAATCTTTTTAAACCCTCTAATGTTATTGGTAGAGCATTGTTTTTTCCTATATATCCAACAATTCCACACATATTATGTTACAAAGTTAATTAATTTGTCTTGTACAAAAATAACTTTCTTTATCTCTTTTTCTAGATATTTAGATATTTGAGGTTCAACTATTTTTTTTACTTCAGCTTCTGTTGAGCCTCTATCAACTTCTATGTTAGCTCTTACCTTACCATTCACTTGAACAATAATGCTTGCCTTATCTTGTACTATGAATCTTACATCATATTTTGGCCAACCAGAATCTACAATATCATCTCCATATATCTCTTGAGACATATGTGGTGCAAATGGGAATAAAATTCTAATAAAATTTCTTAAACTTTCTTTAGTAATCCCTTTTTCTGCTAAATTAACAAATTCCATCATTACAGCTACTGCTGTATTAAATTTCTGTTCTTCTATATCCTCTGTTACCTTTTTAATCGTTTGGTGTAACTTAATAACCAATTCATTAGAATCTTTATCTATAATCTTATCTTGTAATTTCCAAACTCTTTCGATAAATCGTCTTACACCAACGATTCCATTTATATCCCAAACGATTGGTTGATCGAAAGGACCCATAAACATTTCATATGTTCTAAATGTATCTGCTCCATATTGTTCGATAACATCATCTGGATTTACAACATTACCCTTAGACTTAGACATCTTTTCTCCCCCTTCAGCTAAAATTAAACCGATTGTTCTTAATTTCAAAAATGGTTCATCAAATGGTAATACTTTTTCATCGTGTAATACCATAGTCCAGAATCTAGAATAAAGTAAATGTAATACTGCATGCTCTGCTCCTCCGATATAGTAATCAACTGGTAACCATTTTTTAATTAGCTTTTTATCAGCAATATTCTTAGAATTCTTATTATCGATATATCTTAAGAAATACCAACAAGAACCTGCCCATTGAGGCATAGTGTTTGTTTCTCTTCTAGCTAAACCTCCACATTTTGGACATGTAGTATTAACCCAATCCTCAGCTTTAGCTAATGGAGGGTTACCATCATCTGTTGGTTTAAAATCTTCTAATTCAGGCAACTCTAACGGCAACTTTTCATCTGCAATCCATCCTGGATTATCTATCTCTCCCTTAGAAAAACCTTTTATATCGCCTGATTCTATTTTTTCCTTACAAGATTCACAGAATACTAAGGGTATTGGTTCTCCCCAATATCTTTGTCTAGAAAAAATCCAATCTCTTAATTTATAATTTATAGCTTGTTTGCCAAATTTTTCTTTTTCAAACCATTTGATAAATTCTGAGATTGCATTTTCCTTTCCATTGAATTGTTCTGAATTAATAACAATACTATTTTCAATAACAGAAACAATTTCTAAATTAAACTCTTTAGCAAACTCTTCATCCCTCTCATCATGAGCTGGAACAGCCATAATGGCCCCATATCCATAGTGAGGTAAAACATAATCAGCAATATAAATTGGTATTTCTTTTTTATTAGCAGGATTTATTGCATATGAACCAATAAATACTCCTGTCTTGCTCTTTGTCTGTCTTTCTATATCTGACTTGTTTTTTGTTTCCTCAACATATTTATCAACTTCGTCTTTTTTATCTTCCGTAGTTAATTTACTAACTAATTCATGCTCTGGAGATAAAACTACAAAAGTAACACCAAATATAGTATCAGGTCTAGTTGTATAAACTTTTATTACTTTATCATTCGCTTTAAAATCAATATCTGCTCCAACAGATTTACCAATCCAATTTCTCTGCATTTGTTTTATCTTCTCTGGCCAATCTAATTTGTCCAATCCGTCTAACAACCTATCTGAGTATTCTGTAATCCTTAAAACCCATTGAGCAATATTCTTTTTAGTAACTTCCGTATCACATCTCTCACACTTTCCAGCAATTACTTCTTCATTAGCTAAGCCTGTTTTACATGAAGGGCACCAATTGATTGGAGATTCTTTTATATATGCTAAACCTCTATTAAATAATTTTAAAAATATCCATTGTGTCCATTTATAATATTCTGGATCAGTGGTATTAATTTCTTTTGACCAATCATAAGATAATCCTATTAAGTCCATTTGCTGTTTAAATCTTGCTACATTCTTAGTCGTTGTAATCTTGGGATTAACTCCTGTTTTAATAGCATAATTCTCTGCTGGTAAACCAAAAGCATCCCAACCCATAGGATGCAAAACATTAAACCCTTTCATTCTCATATATTGAGAAATAACATCAGAGCCTACATATCCTCTTGGATGCCCAACATGTAACCCATCTCCTGATGGATATGGAAACATATCTAAAACAAAAAATTCTTTTCCTTTCTTATCAGATTCAAATGATTTATTTTCTTTCCAATAAGATTGAATCTTAATTTCTATCTCTTTATGATTATATTCTTTCATGTTTTTTAATGTTAACAGATAATGTAGTTTTTTCAATGAAAACGGGACCAAAATTAATCTTTCGGCCCCGAATCGGGATCTTTGGGTTTTGGCTTAATCGCCAATAAGGATATTGCGAACACTATCAGTAACATTCCTACAATTGTTTCTTTCATGGAATAGCTCCAATGGCTCCAATAGCAAATATAAACACAAGGCCCAAAATAAACAAAACAAGAACCTCATCTTGCATTGTGATCACCTCAAATTTAGTCTAGGTTATGCTTTGCTATAAAACAAGAGTGGCAGATTTACTAATCTGCCACCAATGAGATGTTTCACCAAGCACGTCTTCGAAAAGAGAGACGTATCCATCGAAAAAATTGCGATATACGCTTTTCTCCATTTCTGTTATATCCTCCCCATTTCATGGGTAATCACCTCGTATATATATTATATAACTATCTGCCCTCTATGTCAAATACTCTCATTGCATTCCCGAAACCATCTATTTCTTCCTTTCTCAGTTCTTCTACT